>Ga0206131_10002474_pt1 | contig 22328 bp, 22 predicted proteins | sample Helgoland_Spring_FD_148636 | JGI IMG/M metagenome (GOLD analysis project Ga0206131, IMG submission 148636) | Pelagic subsurface seawater microbial communities from Kabeltonne, Helgoland, North Sea - Helgoland_Spring_Bloom_20160517_1 | ecosystem: Environmental > Aquatic > Marine > Epipelagic ...
ATGCGTTTGAATCCATACAATAAACCTTCAATTTCCTATTGAGATTAAACTTTTTTAATGATTCCAAACAATTTAGGGTGTAATGTTTATATCCATTGTTAGTGAGAGTAATGAAAGATATTTTATCCATTATATATTATAAATTTTGATAATAAAAAATATGATAAAACTAATAAAAAAAATTGAAATAAAAAAAATGAATTATATATAATAAAATGTCTTCAATTGAAAATACAAAAAATATTTCTTTGCTTAATATCATTGATAAATATGTAGACATACGTTCAAAAATTCCAAATAACCATAATGGACATTCTAAATTGGGTTGTTTGGCTTTCTCAAAAAAATTAAAGAAACCACGGGTTTTATGCCTTTGGGTATAATCAATACAATTTATTTAATTCTGCTTCATTTACTGAAAATGATAGCATACATGCGGAAGTAGATTGTGTATTAAAATTAAAAAAAAGATTAAAACCTGTTTCAATTAATTTAATTGTATTTAGAACAAATAATAAAGGGGACACATTAAGTATGTCTAAACCTTGTATTAATTGTATAAATACAATAAAAAAAACACTAAAATATAAAAATTATAAACTTAAAAAAATATGGTATACTAACGAAAAAGGAGAGTTTATTCAATATTATTAAAAGTTTTTTAATAATATAAAAGAAAAAATCTAAATAGTTTCTGGATTATCACTAAATCTTATTTCCAATAATAATTCACATTTATTCTCTAATATTTTTTCCAAGTGACACATCATTTTTTCAATTGTTTCAAATACTAATAATTCATTTCTATAATACATTTTAAATACACCTAATTCTCTCAAAATATCTATTTTTGAAATAACCAAATTGGTGCTGCCAGTAATATTAATTGATTGTATTAACTTATCTACATTTAACCAATTAACTGCTCTTTTTCTCCCTGTAGTTACACCATATTCCTCCCCTAATTCTCCAATCTTAATCAGGTCTTCGTCATTTGATAATTCTTTAGGGAAATATGGGTCTTTTCCAGCACGAGTATCATAAATTTTAACTGCGCCATAAATTCTTTTTATTTTCTGAGGAGGAAAACCTAAACTACAAGCGCCATATGGCAAAGGATTACTACTCGTAACGTAAGGATAGTTTCCTTGATTAATATCTAACCAAAAACCCTGTGCTCCTTCACATAAAATATTTCCATATAAATTTCCGTCCCAAACATATCCATGGAAATTTTCTAAAAAATCTTCAACTCTTTTCCCCGTTCTTGCATATTTATCTCTATAACAAGGTCCAATTCCTTTGACGGTAGTTCCTATTGTATCTTTATTTTTTTCTTTATCTTCTTTGAGATGTTGAGCAGTTATAATATGTGCCTTAGGAGATATTTTTATTAAAGAAGTATCAAAACCTTTTGCTTCTAAATAATATATTTCTTGAAAGAAAGCATCTATATTAACAACACAATCTGGACCAATTATTGATTTTTTACCGAAGAATACTCCAGAAGGTATTAGATGAGTTTTGTATTTCTTACCATTAACATAAATGGAATGCCCGGCATTATTACCACCTGCCCAACGACATACAAAATCATAATTTCCATTTTTACTTAATTGGGAAACAATTTTTCCTTTGGCTTCATCGCCCCAAGCCAGACCACAGCATATATCAACGTTATTAATTTTATACATTGAAACTAAATCTACTTAATTATTTAAATGATTTTACAATTTATTAATCTTGACCTTTAGTTGATCACAATATTCTTTTACTAATTCATCATTCTTATAATCCTCTATATATTTTATCTCTTTAATTCCACTAGCCAATAATAATTTACAACATATTATACAAGGATAATGTGTAATATAAGCAGTAGCTTCATTACAATTCACTCCTCTTTTAGCGCAGTCACAAATAGCATTTTGTTCAGCATGAACTGTTGATTGTTCGTGATTATTTCTAACAATTGATTTATGCGGACAACCTGGTAAAAATCCATTATAACCTTGAGATATTATTCTATTTTCTTTTACTAAAATACAACCAACATGAAGTCTGTGACAAGAAGAACGTTCTTTTGTGACTAAACAAATTTTTTTGAAATATTCATCCCAACTGGGTCTTTCCATTTTTATAAATATAATTTTTTATAATAATTTAAATTTAAACAATTAATATTTAAATTTATTACAATATATAAAATTAATGATAGATTTATTTAAAATTTTATTCGGTAATTTTATTTGTTTTGTAAATAATATATTTATTTCATTACTTTTTTATTTCAAATATTACCTTTTTTTTAACAATAAATTAAAAATTTATGAAAGTATTTTAAAAGTAAATAATAATTTTTCTATTCAAAAAGGAAAAATAGTAAATTATAATTTACATTATTGGTATGGTATGTTAAATAATTTTAATTTTGAACCAATTATGAATTTTTTAAAAGAAGAAAACGCAGAAATATATGTATTACAAGAATTTGTAAATTTCAAATTAGATAATAATAAAGAAATTTTATTTTATATCAAAGATTATTTAGGAACTCCATACCACCATCAAGAATTTATATTTGAAAATAACAATATGTCCTATGTAAATATTATTCTTTCTAAAAATCCTATTCTGGATATAAAAAAATTAGAGTATGTAAGGTGGTATTTAAGAACAAAAGCAATTTGTTTTACAATAAAAACTAAATTAAATGATAATATTGTATGGATAAGTAATGTTCATTTAAATTCAGATATCACTGGATATAATCAAAATTTACAATGCAAAGAGTTAAAAAAATATATATACAAATTAAATGAAAAACATATTTTAGTGGGTGATTTTAATAGTCCGCGACACTATAAATCCATAAAAAGTTTAAAGAAAAGTCTAAAAATATACGAAGATAAAAATAAAACCTATCCCTCACTATATCCAGTAGCAAAATTGGATTACTGTTTTACTTATCATTTTGATAATATAGAAAATATAGAAGTTAGAAATGTTAAATATTCAGACCATTTACCTCTAATTATTTATACTAAATAATTTTCTTGCTGGGAAATTTAATTTTTTATATTCACCTTTATTTTTCTTTCTCCATTCATTTCTATCAAAAACCATAATTTTAGTCTGCCCTTCATTAGATAATAAATTATTATAGGAATAATCAGATAATTCTCTTGGTTCTTTCTGCTTAAATCCCTTGGAACCAAATAACCCCATGATTTGTTTCTGTTTTACGTCATTATCTTTTCTACTAATTATATGGTCATTGTATACTTCTAGTAACATTTCATTTCTATTATTATTTTCATTATTTAATTGATTTACTATCATAAAATTAATTAATTTACTAGACATACCCTTTCCTCTATAATTTTTTTCAGTACAAACAGTCCATATTTTATCATAATCATTTTCATTTTTTTCAACATATAACATTGAAATTGGAACTAATTTTTTGTCAGTAAGAATATAAGTTTCAAAATTATTAGAATGGACATTATTTTTTATTGTATCTAAATTATGTTTATAACCAGGATAATAAGAACCTTTACTAATATGGTATTCTCTTTCTTTTTCAAATGAAAAATTTAGTATTTCAATTAATTTATTAAAAAATTCTTGAAAATCAGGATTTTCATATTCTATTTTATCTCTATTTTTGTAATCTAATATTATCACATTCTCATTTTTTAATTCTTTATGAATAAAATTAGTAATTTTATTATTCATTATTTTCACCTTTTTACTCTTTTTTAATTTTGATTTTTTGCTATTTTTACGTGTTTTAGGCATATATAATTTAGGTAGATAAAAAATATTTAACAGATGTAAAAAATATTTTTAGAATTTTAGATTTGTTAAATATTTTTTTTAATTTAAAATTATTTTAATGATAAAAGATAAATGTTTTCGGAAACAAGAATTAATAAATTATTTAAAAAAAAAAATTTAAGAAATGAATACTCCGAAATAAATATTTGCGAACCTAAAAATATTAATAGAAAAAAAAGGAATAAAAGGATAATAAAGTGTGTAATTTTAGGTGATAGTAATATTGGAAAAACTACTATTGTAAAAAACTATTTTGAAAAAAATATTAAAACTCCTAACGAAAGTACTCTAGGTGCCACTTTCTGGGAGTTAAAACACAATTATAAAGATAGTGGTATAAAGATAAATTTTTGGGATACTGCTGGACAAGAAAGATATAACTCATTAATTCCGATGTATGTAAGAGATTGTGATATTGTGGTTTTAACTTTTGATTTAACAAATACGGATTCGTTAAAAAATATAAAAAAATGGTATAATTTTGTAATAAATAATTATGACAAACCATATATTATATTAGTTGGTAATAAAGTTGATTTAGAAATATATAGGAATGTTTCACAAAAAAATATAGAAAATTGTATAAAGGAAAATAATTTTTATATTTGTAAAGTATTTGAAACATCGGGTTTTGAAGGTACTAATATTCAAGACTTATTTAATTACATTTTTAAATTAAGTGAAAAAATTATAGATGAGACATATTTAAATGAAACAAAAGAAGAAGAGGAAAAAAATATGAAGAAACAAGATAAATGCTGTATTTTAATGTAAAAATATTTAAAAAAAAATCAGTAATATATATTATGTTTTTTGAAAAAATAGAAAAAAAAATTTTATTTAGGTCATTAGAAGAAAAAAATGAAATAGAAAATAAAATTAGTAAAATAGTCCCTCATTCTATCATAGATTTAAATTTTTTAGACCAATTTCTATTATATATATTCTTAGATAAAGAAGGGGAATGCATAATTATGAGACTTTATAAAAAAACTTATAATCAGGATAATAAAATTTGGGAAAATAAGGATTTGGTTTATTTGACTAGTTGTAGGTTAAATTTTTATTTACCAGAAGATAATATTTATAATGTTGATAAAATTGAAGATATAGATTATATACAAAAAAATAATATTAATTTAGAAACTATTGATTTTCAAACATATTATCCTTATGATATATTAGATGAAGAATATCAATTCTATAATGAAAATAAATACACAAGATTGACAATTGATGAAGATTTTGAAAAACAAACTCTAGAAAGTTCCTGGGGTTATGAAACTAATTATAAAGATATAAAATGGATGATTAATTTAGAAAATACAGTAAATAGTAATTATGGAGGAGACTTAGATATTCTGTTTAAATTAAGGAGTAATTCATTTAAAAAAACTAATTTTATAATTTGTTATTATAAAAATTTCAATAGTGAATCATTAGTTTATCAAAAAATTAATTCAAGTGTTACATTTATATGTGATTTATGTAAAAATACATTTAGTGATTTATTTAAAACAAAATTATGGCATAATCCTACTTTTGGCGATTTATGTAATTATTGTATGGGGGAAAAAAAAATTAAAGAATTTTTTAGAAAAAATTATCTAAGAAAAAAAATGTTAAATGAAGGAAAAAAAAAAGTATTCGAAAAAGAATTAATAAAAACCAAGTTGTATTTAGTTAATAATAAAATACATGAGTTAAGTTTAGAAAATAAAGATTTATTTATAAGGAAAATACTAATTAATACCGTCAATATAATTAATAGAAAATCTTATTCTTGTTCAATTTGTTTAGAGAATATGGATAAAGATATATTTGTGGGACATTGTGGACATTGTTTTCATAAAAAATGTATTTTATCTTTACAAGAAGAAAAATGTCCTTTATGTAGAAAATATACACAATTCACAAAATTATTTTTAGAATAGATAAGTTTTTTTCTTATTGTATTATATATGAAAGAAGACGGAATTTATATTTTAAGTCTTATAATAATTGGATTTATACTCGCTTTGTGTCTATGTAGATATAATAATATTAAAAAAGAAAATTATTTTAATCAATTTGATAATAATGAAAATGAAAATGAAAATAATGTTTTTATAAATAATAATAATCAAGTAGAACAAAGAAGATTACATGGATGTACCGGAGAACAATTTAAAAAAAAAATGTATAATTTTTATAAAAAGTTAGATCAATATCAAAAAACATATCAACAAAAACAGAAAACATTACATAGATATGAAGATTTAACTGATAAGTTAGTGGATGTTAAAAAACAATTAATTAGAGCGGAAGAAGATGTCAAAGAGTGTATACCTAATTTTTCAGAAAATCAAAATTAAAAATATTTAATTTTGTTATATATATATATATGTGTTATAGTGAAGGAAGTTCCATAATTACATTTTTTTCAGGTATGGGATTAACATTATATCTTTTTTTTAAAGGAAATAAATATGAAAAACATTTGAGTATTTTTGCTTTTGTATTTATACAAATGCAATTAGCTGAATATCTTATGTGGAAAGACCAAAAATGTAATAAAACTAATCATTATGCCACCATATATGCTCATTTTATATTACTTTTTCAACCAATATCTATATTACTAGGGGGATTATATTTAAAAACATTTGATATTAATAAAAATTACATATATTTAGGTTTACTAATAACACTCATTCCACTAGTTGAAGTTATTATTTTATATCTTAAAAATACTAAACAATTATGTTCATTAGAAGAAGAAAAAGGATATTTGGAATGGAATTTTGTAAATGGAACTTCAGAAGAATGGAAAAATCATCATATTTGGATTTATGGTATTTTTATATTTTTACCTTGGATATTTATGAAGGATAAATTTTATGGTATTTTGAGTTTAGTTATTTTATTAGCAACCCTTTTATTAAGTTTTAATAATAACATTCCTACTATAAATCGTTTCGAACAATGGGAGTCTAAATGGTGTTACGGTTCTGTTTTATATCCATTAATTTTTGTAGTATTGAAATTATTAAAATGAATTAAATAGTTATTACAATAAGTTAAATAGTTATTACAATAAGTTAAATAGTTATTACAATAAGTTAAATAGTTATTACAATAAATCATATATTTCATTACGTTTTTTTATAAATTTTTTACTTTCCTCATTATCAAGTTGCGGAATGTACTTATTTTCTAAATTTGCTAAATTAAAGTTTTCCAGATTACATTCCTTATCTATTTTTTTAATATTTTCTTCTAAAATCACTAATTTACAAGTCTTATCATCGAATGTAAATAAATTAGAATCAAATGCTTTATGCATATTACAAGATAGTAATATACCATTGTTGGGGTTATATTTGTCCTTCTTTTTTTTACAATCTGAATATGGTAAAATATGTGCTGCTTCGCATAATTTAGGATTTACATTTTCTAGAGGACATTTATCATATATTTCTATTAATTTTGTTCTATATAATTTTTGTTTTGATCTATTTCTTTTTTTTAGGCATGGAGATGTTGATAATTTTTTAACACAGGGATTAATTTTTTTTATAAATTTACTAAATACCATTATTTAATTTTAGTAAATATTTTCTTTTTTTATTTAAAATATCAATAGAATAGTAAATTAAATGATAGTATTAATACCTCTTGGAGGTACCGGAGAAAGATTTAAAAAAAAAAATTATACATTACCTAAATCTTTTATTAATATATTTGGAAAACCTATTATTTTTTATCTTTTAGATTCATTAAATTTAAATAATATAGATTTAGTTTGTATTCCTTATAATATTGAATATAGCAAATATGATTTTGAAAATAAAATTCAAAGAAGATATCCTAAAATAAAATTCAAATTCCTAAAATTAGAAAAAAAAACTAGAGGTTCTATAGAAACAATTAATATCGCACTTAAATCAATAAAAATAGATAATAAACCTGTATTATGTTTGGATGGTGATAATTTCTATCAAATAGATATTATTAAATTATGGGAAGGTAGAAATAAAATATTCACTTTTGAAGATTTAGGTAACCAACCAATTTATTCTTATTTGAATATTAAAAATGGAAAGGTCAGAGATATAATTGAAAAAGAAAAAATATCTAATTATGCTTGTAGTGGTGCGTATGGTTTTAAAACAAGTAATAAATTATTAGAATTTACTCAATATGTAATTGATAATGATATAAAAATGAAAAATGAATTTTATACTTCAGTTGTTATCAAAGAAATGATAAAAAATAATATAGATTTTAAAAATATAAATATTAATAAATCTGATTGGTGTTGTTTAGGTACTCCTATCCAACTTAGGCATTTTTATAATAGTTTTCCAAAAACTTCTTGTCTAAATAGTAATATTAAAATACAACCTAAAACAATTTGTTTTTATCTGGATAATGATAATTTATCTACTTTTAAACAGAAACTTAATTACATTAAATACCTAAAAAAATTTGGAAATAATATTATTATTCATTCTAATTTAGGTAAAGAAGATATTTTATTTGACAATATTTCAAAAGAAAAACCTAAATCGGATATTTATATAAAAAATTTGAGTAATATTGATTTAGAGAAATATTTAGGTTTTTATATGGATACTATTGATGCCAGAACATTTAATAATTTAGAATATAATATTCTGGAAACTATAACCAAATCCAGTCCTAAAAAATTAGATGGAGAAATATATTATTACAAAAATATTCCTTCCGAATTAAAAGACCTTTTTGGCTTATTTATTGATTATGATATAAATGGAAAATGGTATAAAATGGAAAAGATAAATGGATTGACTGTTACAACACTTTATTTATCTGAACTTTTAACAATCGAAAACCTGAAACATATTATGAATAGTATAAACAGAATTCATAAAGTTCAACAAGAAGATATAAATAATTTAAATATATATCAAAATTATGCCAAAAAGTTAAAATCAAGATACCTAAATTATAATTATTTAAAATTTCCTAATTCAGAAAAAGTCTTTAAGGATTTACATTTTGAATTATTGGAATATGAAAAACTAAATTTAGGTAAAAAATGTATTATACATGGTGACCCAGTTATGACAAATATAATTATAAATAATTATGATAAAATTAAATTCATCGATATGAGAGGTAAACAAGGAGAAGAATTATCTATATTTGGTGATTGTTTATATGATTGGGCGAAGCTTTATCAATCTATATTAGGTTATGATAAAATTTTACAAGATAAAGAGATTAATTCAGATTATGAAAAAAAAATGAAAAAAACATTTGAAGAATATTTTATTGAACTATTCTCTAAGGACGACCTTAAAAATGTTAAAATGATTACTAAAAGTTTATTATTTAGTTTAATACCTCTACATGATAATGAGAAATGTTTTAGGTATTATGAATTAATTCTATAGAAATATTATTATTTGATTTATTTTATAGAATGTAGAAAAAATTAACACTTCCCACCCTTAACCAAATTATCTCTAGCCCATAAAGGTTGGAGATTGGTATAATGGAAACATTTTTTCTGTTCTTTTGCATCTTCTAGATTAAAAGAACAACAAGGTTTTATATGGTCAATATGCCACTTCCCGTGATTTTCCCAAGTCATACCTTCTGTAAATTTTGCTTCTAGATAACCTTTAAAAAATGCTAAGTCACAACCTGTTAAATTCATAGTTGTATTACATTTTTTTCCACCTTTATTTTTAATTGCGTTACTTAATCTACTTCTAAGTGTTTTTAGTAACTTAAATGTTGGATCAGTTTTTTTTCTTTCTTTTTCATATTCCATATAATGTTTAGAAATTCTATTAACATTAATTCTTCTATAATTTACTAAGCATTTTTTACAATCATTCCTAAGTTTATCCCAATGATTTTCTGCTGAATTATATTCTTCTAAAGGTTTCCATTCTTTACATTTACAACATTTCTTTCCAATTACATCATCTATTGTTTCGTGTAAAATTCTTTTCTGTGATGGTTGACCCTTTACTAAATCACCATAATTTTTTTCTTCTTTAATTTCTTCCCACTTTTTAATTTCTTCTTTTTCCTTTTCTACTTCTTCAATCTTAAAAATATATCCTCCTGTTTGAGATAATTTTCCATTTAATACTCTACTAATATTAGCAGTATGTAATTTTAATTTTTTTGCTGCCGCTGCTTGTGTTTCAAATTCTAACCATTCATCATCCTCTTTCTTCCTAGCATAAACTACTCTATTTTTCTTATCTTTATTTTTCTTCTGTTTTGTTAATTTATTATAATCTGAAACACGATCCTTATTCTTTTCACGCCATTTTCTACTTTGCTCACGACAATCAAAACAAGATTTAAAAGTTTTAGTTTTTACTTGGAAACTTGATTCATCCTTTTCCTTTTTACATTTAGAACATTTCATATTTAATTGTAATTATCAAATATTCTTAAAATAAGTTCAATTTTTTAAAAGAGTTTATTATTCACTTAAAAATAAGTCTATCTGAGCCGCAAGACAAGATGCAAAGTTGACTCTTTCTGTATGTTATAATCAGAAAGGGTTCTACCGTCTTCAAGTTGCTTTCCAGCGAAAATAAGTCTTTGTTGGTCTGGAGGAATTCCCTCCTTGTCTTGAATTTTAGCCTTAACATTCTCAATTGAGTCTGAAGGTTCAACCTCAAGAGTAATAGTTTTTCCAGTTAGTGTTTTTACGAAAATTTGCATCTTGTATATTTTAAATGATGATTTTTTTTTAAATGATTTTAATTTAAACTTTTATTGTTTTGTAACCTGGAATTTGGTGGAGATTAATTTTAGTAGGGTCCGTATACTTATTATTTTCTAATGATATTCCCTTTTTAAGGATTTTATGACAATCTTTTGGAAAAGTTTTTCTAATATATTTACTTATTTCGTTACTATCTTTATTATTTAATTTATCAATATAGTGGTTGTCCTCTTCAATGCCATATGGAAGTTCAAAAATTCCTATATTTTCGTTTATGATAAATCCGTGATTATTATCTTTATAAAGTTTTATTAAACTATTTTCTAGATATTCGTTATCTTTTACTTTTATACCATCAGATTTCAATAAATTTTGGTGAAATTCTAATTCTACTAAATTATGTTCACCATTGCTAACTATTTTAGTTACTACACCAAGAGGTGACAATAAACATACAAAATCTAATAATTTTATATTCAACTTTTTCAAATCGTAAAATGTCATTTTTATATTAGTATAGTTATAATTTTTTTTTTTATAAATTAAATTTTAAATTAATTTAAAAAAAATCCTTTTTTTAAAGAATATGTTAGTTTGTATTTGTCATAGTGAGGGGGTTGCCGTTTGGAGGATTAATTTAATAGTCATGGGTTTTATTTTTTTAATTGTAGGAATTCAAGGTTTGATGAAAAATATCGATGATGAATTACAAGATGAATTTAAGTTATTTAGTATATTTATTGTTTTAATTAGTAGTATCTTTATTGTAATCGGATTTATAAAGGTAGAAGACAAAAGAGAAGAAATTATAAATTTACTTGATAATGAAATTAACCAAATCTAAACTGAATAAAATAACCCAATCTTCTAAATCTTTAATACATAAATCTAAATCTATAAAATATAGTTTTAATAAATTGATTATGTCTTCCATATTATATGTAAAAAATAATCTATAGGCGGACATATTTTTATATTTTATATCTTTAAAATCAAATTTTAAGAAATCATTTATAATAGATTGTTTACTTGAAAAATTATAATTCCAAAATTTAATCATTTTAGTTTGTTTTTCATATAGTTCCATTTTCATTTCTTTATTTATTTTTTCATCTAAAATCAAATCTTTGAATACTAAAGTTTTTAAATAAATAAAAGAATTTTTGCCTTTCAATAATTTTTTCAATTGTGGTATAAACAAATTTCTATCCTTAATTTTCCCAAAACTTTCTAAAAATATAATCCTCTCAAATTTATGTTTTTCGAAGAGATTACCTACATCAGAATATTTTCCATATATAACTTTAATTTTTTTTTCTAGATTTAGGGAATTTATTTTATCATTACATAATTTAAAATCATGAATATTATTAACTAAACTGTAAATATCAATATTTTTAAATTTATTAGTTAAAAATATATCAAAATTACAATTTGTTAATGATAAATTTAATATCTTTTGATTTTCTTGAATATCTGCTATTTTTATATCAGAATTGTAGATTTGGTCCATAAAATTGTATCTTAAAATACCAAAATTTCCAACTAAATCTTTACCTTCATTAACTTCTAATTTCTCGAAATAATCATCATATAAGTAGTTGGTATTAATATTATATTTTCCTTTCTTATCTAAATTAGTAATGTAATTGTATGTTATTTTTCTTCCAAATGTTAAAATTAGAATAATCAAAATTATAAAGATTAAAAGGATTATTTTTGTATTCATATATAATAAAATCATAAATTAATTTAGTAATTTACTTATAGAACCTATACTTTGATTATATAAATTATCTTTTTTATTAGTAATAAATTTCACTTTTTTATAAAATTTATAGGCTCCTTGATGATATTTAGTTATATTTTTTCCATTATTTATAACTTGCTTTAGATAAAACATTTTATATGGATCCAAAATATCTCTTAGAATGTTATTGTTTTCTAAATATTGATAATTATTCAATTTGTAAACCAGATTATCTATATTTCCATATATTTTTTTAAGGAAGTTATATATATGATTTTTATTGGCAGTTTTATGACATAATAAACAAACTCTATATGATATAGTGTCTATTAAAACCATATTTTTTGTATCAATTATAAAATTATTTGTTTTACCATATCTATTAGTTATTGTATATTTAGATTTATCTATCTTACTCTTAAAAATACCTTCTAAATTCAAATTTATTAAATTTGAATTAATACCTTCTATTCCAATTATTTTTAAATTATTAGTTTTTAAAAATTCAATAAGATATGTATTTTTATAACTTGAAATATTAAAAATTATATGAACTTCTTGGTATTTATTTGAAGTAGGATTATTTTTTTTAGGATTAATTTTATTTTTCATATGACTATATAATTCCTTCTCTGTATCAAAAATGAAAATATAGTCTTTATTATTGTCAAGATCAATATTCATCATACTAAATATTTTCTTGGCATTATAATTTGAATTTTCCCCATCATCAGGTATACCTATAATTAATTTAGGTGGAAGTAAAGAAACTTTATTTAAATTTTTCATATTTTGATAATATTGTGGATAAATTTTGATATCTTCTATTTTTTTAATAGGTATTCCTTCCTTAATAGAAAAATAAAAATCTAAATTATATAAAGAACAAATATAACGAATATTATCATTTCCTTCTTTTATAAAATTATAATAATCTTGTTCTAAACACATATAGATATCATTATGTTCTTCAACATCATTTTGTATATTATTTAGTCTATTTATATTATTAAAAAGACTTATCGAATTTCTATTTTGTATAGGATATATTTTAGATAACTCAAAACAAAATTTACTTTCTAGAGAAAATTTATAATTAGAAAAAATATTTATTTTATTTTGAGGTAGATTATTTATTGAATAAATATTTTTTTCCTTTATATAATAATTTGGATCTAAATTAAAATTATCATAATGTTCATAAAATAGACCTTCCCACTTCTCCTTTTTTATTAAAAATATTTTATATAATAAATAACAAGTTATTATAAAACATATACTAAATAATCTCATATTTAATATATATATTAATTTTTATTTGAAAAAAAATCAAAAAGAAAATGTTAATATTATAATAAATGGTATTACAAAATCCTCTTTATTTAACTATATTAATATACCTCATTTTAGTTGGCGGAATTCTATATACTAAACCTAAATTTTTATATATGGATAATTCTAAAAAATTAAAAATTTTTGGCACAGGTTCTAAATCACAAAAGACTATTTTTCCACTATGGTTAATTTTTCTGATTAGTTTAGTTTTGATATATTCAGTTTTATGTGTTCTTATGAAGAATTGAATTTATAGTATTTGAAAAAATAGATAATGTTTCTTCTTCAATCGTATTCTTGATTATTAAATTATGTATATTTATTTTTTTACTGTAGAAAATACTTAAAATATACTTATATTTACTAATTAAATTTTTATTTTCATATATAGGGTCTAATAATATTATGTCATTAATATTTTCAATATAAAAATCATTATTCCAATATGAAAGATTATAGTCTAGAAAAATTACAATCTCATCGGTATTATCAACTAAATCAAACGATTTAATATTTTTTATATTAAGACTATCTAAAATTTTAGAAATAGAATTTATTGTTTCTGTATAGTTAGTAAAAATTACAACTTTTTTTAATTTTTTTATTAGAGTAATTAATTTTTTACATTTAGTACCTAAATCATCAAATAAACCATATTCCATTAATTTTTTCTCATATGAAATTTTTTTATTTATTTTTACATAAAATAAACTTTCATTTGAAATATTATATCTACATGTTGGACATTCATTTTTATAATTTATAGATTTAGATATACATGAATAACAAAAATAATGACCACATTTTGTTATACCAAAATTATCTTTAGAAATTTTACTCAAACATATATTACACTTATTTTTTTTATCATTTTTAAGTCTGATTTTTATTGTATTAACTGTATTACAAATTCTATTTTTATACTCTCCATTAATATCAAATAGTTCTATATCTTTATCAATATTTTTATAGTCTAATATTTTTAATTTTAAATCTTTTTGGGGGAAACAGCACATTTTTCTTAGAAATAAATCATCGGAAAATTTTATATTATTCTTATAATAAAAATCCCTAAATTTATTAATATAAGAATTATATTTTTCTAATTCTAAATTATTTAATTGTAGTTTATAATTTTTAACATTTAAATCTTTATCTAAATTATATTTTTGTAATTGAATTGTATTTATAATATTTTTAAATATATATTGATCGTAATTTTTATAATTATAATTTAATATTTGTGTATAATTACTTATTTTATGCAAAGTATTAATTATAAAAATTTTATTTTTACATTTAATATTATCAATAGTAGTATTCCATTTTTTTAAGTTTTCTGGAAATTCAACAATTAAATTATTCCAATGATATTTTTCATGTTGAAAATCATAATTATCAAAATAATTAACAAGTATTTTATAATTATGAAAATCATCAATATTTTTATTTATAAATTTATAATTATAATTATTCTTCTGAAATTCATGCTTCCAAAATAATTCTCTTTCTTTTGGAATAATTAATAATGTATTACAACTATATAAATTTAATAAATTCAAATTATTTTTAATTCTTTTATTAATAATTCCATTTATCATATTCATATTTTCTAAATACAGTTCATTAAAAATTATTTTATTTGTATTATTTTTCTTTAAATTAAAATTAGGTTTATCAAAAAATATTTTTTCATTTACTAAATCCAAATATATATTTTCATCTAAATTAAAAAAATTTATATTCTCTAATATAGTTTTCTCATTATTATCTACTGGATTATTTAAATAAAAATCTACTTGTTCATTTATTTCCAAATTATTCAATAATTTTCTTTTAATATTGTAATATTTAAAAAAATAAATTAAATTTTTCTTTTGAGGAATTAATTTATTACCAGAAATTAATTCTTTTAGAAAAAATACATTAATCTTGAGATTTATTTTAACTTTATATTTTTTTTCGGATTTAAAAAAAAATATAGATGATTTTTTTTTTTTAAAAAAAAATATTTTAAATAAATTTTTATAATTACTAGGAAAAAGATTTTTTTCTTTACTATTAGTTTCTATATTCAAATCAAATGACTTCCAAAAAATATGTTTCATTCAAAATTTAAATATTATATCAATTAAAAAATTTAAATAAATATTATATCAATTAAAAAATTTAAATAAATATTATATCAATTAAAAATTTAAATAAATATTATATCAATTAAAAATTTTAAATAAATATTATCTCTCTAAATAATCGTTCTTAAATATATAATCCGGTGAATTTAATTTAGGATATTTTAATCTATCCTCTTGTTGTTTACAACATTTATAACATTCCTCACCAAAACAATCTTTAATATTACAATTATAACATAATGGTTTTTTTTTTTCATTATAATATCTATATCCAATTCTTTCAATATTTAATGGCATTTCACAATATCCATTTTTACAACTACCTCTAGAATTATTATAATTTTTATTTTTTTTATAAAAAGGACATTCATTATTATTTTTACAAGGTTTATCCCATTTACCATTTATTTTATTATCAAAATTATATGACTCACAACTCGATTTATTGAACCCAATATTATTAAAACATTTAAAAGTTTTATATTCATCATCAATTTCTTTTTCTTTTTTTAAATCTTCAAAATATTTTTTATTGTGGTGGGTCATATAATTATTACTTAATTCATTTTTATCATCAAAATCTGAACTTAAAAAATTATAGTCTGAAATGTTTCCTTTTTCATATTGTAATTTAAAACATTCGTTATCTTTTATATTAAAGTCAAACTTACATTTATTATCAATTAATTCATCTTTATTATTAAATATAATACTGTCTTGGTTTTTAATACCTACTAAATCAATATTTAAATAAATTATAGTGTTATTTTTTGAATTATATTTTAATGTATTTTGAAATACAAATCCTTCATTTTTATCTTCTTTATAAATTATTATCTCATAAACTATTTTAGCATATGTACCATAAATAATTTTATTTAATAAAAGTCTGTAATCAATCATATCATATTTTCTTTTATCATTTTTATGAAATTTATGATTCATTTTTAATTTAGAAAATATAGTGTTAAATAAATTAGTAAAATGTTCTCCGTAAACCTCATTATTTTTTAATGAATATTGTTTTGTTTTTGATATTTGTTTAATAATTTTGTTAACTTGATATGACTTTATATCTTGACTGTAAGTATTGATTTCGGGAAAATACCGAGAGTTTCTCAAAACCGATTTATCAAATTTTTTATACGTATTATTTAAATCCTCAGGATAGTCATAATATAATTTAGCATATTTTTGTATTCTATCATTATTAAAAAAATTTTTATTCCGATTTGCCATTTTAAGATATTCTTGGTTATCAAATTCTTGACTATTTTCAAATTTTTCTATTTTTATTTCATTTTTACATATGAATAATACCACTAAAAATAAAGATATTATTAAAAAAATATAATCAGTAACCATATAAGTTTTTGATAGAAAAAAAACTTATATTATAAAAAAATTAGTTTCATAAAAAAATTATTACATGCCATATAAATCATCATCATCACCTTCTGCATCAGCAAACTCCATATTATCCATTTGAATTTGTCTTTCTTCCCTAATATTCTTTTCATTCTCTATTTTAAAATCTTGAAACTGTTCATCACTAGGTTTGCTTCCATGCTGTTCTTCATATTTTTTCATAAGTCTATCGTCTATTTCTTCTTGTTGTAATAATTCCGAATAATCTGATGCCAAATTCTCGTATTTAGTTAAACCTGCATTTGTTAATAAATTTCTAAGTCTTCTTTCTTCTATATTTAATTTTTCCATAACATGTAAATTTCTATCTTTACTTTCTTCATTTTTAGTTTTTATCTTCTTGATTACTATATTCTGAGTATGATTATTAAACCATATTCTTTCTTTATTTATTTTTTTCAATAAATCAATAATGAAATGTCTAATCATCATCCCTTTCTTATCTAAACCGGTATCCTCTTCATCATATTCATCTTCTAAATTTTTACTATTTGACTTTTTACCTGAAATTGATTTTATATTATCTTCATAATTATCTATCATATCTATTATGTAATTAATTATAAAATAGAAATTTAGTTCTAATAACTTACTAGATTTTTCATAATTAAAAACAGAACTATCTATTTTAATATCACAACCAAATGAATCTTCATAACTCTTTATTTTATTTAATTTTTTTACATTTTTTAAAATTTGAGATATCATTATGAAGTATTTTTGATTTTTTTCTGTATAAAATTGAAGCAAAAATGACTGTTCTTCTTCTACTAATTTTTTTTCATATAATCTTTCATTTTCAATATTTAATCTACTTTTATTTTCAATATTACTTAAAAGATTACAATATTTGACTAGGTTATTAAATATACATTTTTTAACTGTTTGTTCCTTTCTCTTTGAACTTAAATTTTCTAAATGTATTTTTTTTTTAATAATTATATCTTCATCTAAAATAGTATTTTCTTCTTCGTTAATTTTGTTGTAATTGAGAAGATTATTGATTAATGATTTTATTTCAGTCTTATTTTTATCACTTACATTTTTTATTAATTTTGTGTATAATAAATCTTTATTAACTGAAATAGAATTATCTAGTAATTTCCAATATTTCATAACTTCTTTCTCATCTATTTTATTTTCTGTATTTCTAATTTGTTTAACTAAATTCAAATTAAAGTCATTTCTTAATAATATTTCATTATCTAAAATATCTACTAAATTATCAAACATTTGTTGTTGTCTTAAATAAAATTCTTCAGTATTATCTCTATTTCTTTCTTCTATTTCTAAAATTTGATGGTTTTCTTTAATTTGATTTAATAATAACATAATATCTGCTTTACTTCCTATATCAGCATCTTTTAAATTTGATAATTCACTTATAGTTAAATATTTATATTTTTCATAGAATTTCTTACCATTCTCTCCAGTTTCTAGATAATTCCTGTATAAATTTTTTATTATCTCATTATCACTACTTGAACCCTTGGATAAAATTCTATCTATTTCTTCTTCACTTAAATAAACTTCTTTTACATATGTATTTAATTTAGGTTTAAGTTTATTAGGAGTTAAGTAAAATTTTATATCATGAACTTTATCATCAAATTTGTCCATAATTCGCGATTTGTCAATTAAATCTTTTAATGTTTTATCTTTATCGTTTTCATTTAAAAATGTTAGGTAATTATATTCTATATCAATATTGGATAAGCAACAATTATTTCCAAGAGGTAAGGGATCATATAAAATATTTTCTAATGGTTGACTGTCTATTATTTTGTTTATTTTATCTACTATACACATGGAAATCAAGTTTCTATTATTTTTTAGTACTTTTATAGATTTTTTAATAGAATTTTTACTATTCAAATCTGTATCACCCAAATCTAACGCATTATTACAATTATCACCTAAATTATTAAAAGCAGGTCTAAATTCATTCCAAACATAAGTTCTATTCTGTTCTTCTAATAATAATCTTTCTTCTTCTAATTCCTTTTTTCTTTGTTCTAATCTTAATTTTATTGAAGCATTTAAAAGTTTTTTAATTGTGCTTTTGAAATTAACTTTTATTGTTTCTTTTTTCTCTAAAACACTCCATATTCCTTGACTTTCTTTCAAATTTGATAACACACAAGATATAAAATCTATTCCATATGTTTTACTTTCCTCGTCGTCAAGTGGAAAACCATCTAATTTAGGTATACATTTTTCAAATGGAGAAACTAATAAATTTTTTAATGTAATTTGTAAGTATATAAGCATATAAGCAGAAGTAATATAAATCAAATTCTTTTGATTATATTCTTGATGTAATTTTTCTACTGATTTCTTTTTTTTATTATCTTTTAATTTCTTTTTAAAACTATTTAATGTTTTATAATTATCTCTATAGAGAGAAAGACATTTGTTCTCAATTTTAAATATATCTGTATTTAAACCCATGATATTGGATAATGTATTAAGAACATATCTAACATTTATTAAATCTTCATCAGTTTCTCTTATATTTTGATGTGTAGATATAGTTAAAAAGTTCGCCACAGAATCATAAATATCACTATTCGTTGGCTCTGGCATTTCTATTTCATCATCTACTGCTAGGACATCTCCATATTCAATTCTTTGACCTCTGTCATTAAAAGCTGTTATATCAGTATATTCTGGTATCTCCTCGGCATCAAATTCATTCTTTATAATATAATCTATATCTGTGATGTTTCTCTTTTCTAAATCTTCCTGATAATTCTTGTTTTCTATTTTTATCTTATTAATTTTTTCTTCTTTCAATTGTTTTTTATTATAAAGATTTAGTTTGTTGATTTTTTGTTGTTTAGACACTTCCTTATTTAGGTTTTTATTTGATTTTAATAAAGCAATTAATTTCCCAAAATCATTTTGTTGAGTTGTCCAATTTAATCTTTCAACATCACTATCGAATGAAAATGAATTATATAAATATTCATGATAAAAATCTTTGTTATCTTCTAAATCTTCATTTTTAAATAATTTATAATCTTTATTCTGATTGTCTTTGCGTTTTTTTTCAAATTCAACTTTGTAATTATTTTTTAATTTTAGATTATCATTATTTTTTGTTTCAGAATTGTATTTATTAGAATTAGATTTAAGTATTTTATTTAGGTTTTTAGAATTACTAATTTCTAAATCATTGTAATCTAATTCATAATCATTAAGTATTGAATTAATATCACCTATACTAATTGATTTAGATAATTCTTCTTTATGAATTTCTAAAATTTGTCTAATATTAGGTATGATCTGTTCTAGTAAATTTTCTTTAACCTTTGAAGTAATTTTTTTATCAGGAAATTTATATATTTTCATTTTTTCATTATCTTTATTACATTTTAATGAAATATCACATATATCATTAACCTTGTCTATCTTTATTTCACCATCTTCAACAGGAAATTCTAAAATTTCCTTATCATTAATCAAAGTCTTATCATCTGGTTCTAAATAAATATAACCTTTTTTTGTTTCTTTGATAGTTCCAATTATTTCTTTATTATCAGGAAGACATACTTTTACTTTTGTTTCTTTTTTATATCTATATTCATAATTTAAATCTATTTCTTCAGTATTATTAATGTTTTCATTATATAAATCTCTTAAATTTTCGTGTTTTATTGAAAATACATTTAAATATGGATTAGTTAAATTATTATTTTTTAATTTAGGTATAGATACAAAACCTATATTATTAATTTTTTCACTGTCAATAGTAGTAATTAATTCATCATCATCGTTTAATCTTTTTTGACTATCAAGAACTCTATATGTATCCAAACCATCTTCCGTATCTTCTAATACCTGAACTTGTTTATCAACTCTTAATATGTGTCCGTAGAATTCATTGTCTGGTTTTCTCGATTGAAGTAACATTTCCTTCTCTTTTTGTTTAGTATCGTAATCCAAATACTTATCATCTTTAAATTTTTCATCTATTTTTTCTAAAGTATTTAGTTCTTCTTTAATTTCATTTGATAAAGATACTATTTTCTCATTAACAATTTCTGGATCATATTTTCTTAATTTACTATTTACTAATGGTATCAAATAGTTATTGCTAAAATCATTATTTAAGTATTTATTTAGTAGAGGCTTATAATATTTAGTTTTGAATAGTAAATTTACTTTTTTTTGATTAATTAATCTTTCTGCGTTTTCTTCATTTTTGTCTACTAAATATGATTCACTAAATCTATTTTTTAACTGTGTAAAGAATTTTATTTTTTTAAAAACTTTACCTTTATTCATTTCTGGGTATAATCTTATAATTTCTTCAATCATATCTTCTTCTTGTTCATTTTCAGTAAAAATAATATCTCTTTCAGTAAGTTCTTCTTCTTCAAAAATATCGAAATTATTATTAATATCTGTAAAATCAAACTCTTCAATACTTTCTATTTCATTATCTTCCATGTTTTCATTATCCTGAATACTGTCTTCTACACTATTTATACTTTCTTCCTCTTGGATACTATCGTTTATACTATATCGGATACTATCGTTTATACTATCGTTTATACTATCGTTTATACTATCGTTTATACTATATTTTTTACTATCTTGTATTCCTTCGTTTATACTATTCATTTCATTATCTAAAAATTCGGTTGGGTCTTCGAGTAATGCTGTTGGGTCTTCAATATCTAATTTATTATTTGAAAAATCTTCATCTTTATCTTGAAGATAATCCTCTTGTAATTCATATTCTAAATCTGATAGAGTTTTCCTAACACTTTCTCTTGGTGTAACATCTTTTATTTGTTCAGAATTAATATCTAAAAATTCATGTTTTATTTTTTTATCAGTAATTTCTCTTATTCTATAATTTCTACTAAATCCATTAATATCTTCATTGTAAAATACATCAAATATTTTTACTAAAATATATTTCTTATTATCACCTATATCTAAAATAGAACCCCGATCTAAGTCCATTTTATCAAATTTGGAACCTCCTGATTGTGAAGGTGTCATATCGGAAGATACAGAAGGTGTCATATCGGAAGATACAGAAGGTGTCATATCGGAAGATACAGAAGGTGTCATATCGGAAGATACAGAAGGTGTCATATCG
>Ga0206131_10002475_pt1 | contig 22327 bp, 18 predicted proteins | sample Helgoland_Spring_FD_148636 | JGI IMG/M metagenome (GOLD analysis project Ga0206131, IMG submission 148636) | Pelagic subsurface seawater microbial communities from Kabeltonne, Helgoland, North Sea - Helgoland_Spring_Bloom_20160517_1 | ecosystem: Environmental > Aquatic > Marine > Epipelagic ...
CACGTAGCGTCCTAATCTAAGAGAGGATCTGGCTCATCTTGTTGTTAATATTAAGCGGCGTGTTTGCGTTATTGCAAGCGCCAGGTCTCGCATGAGTTCGCATTGTCTAACGTCAGCGCCTGTGGAACAAATTAGCGTGATTGCACAAGAGAGGATTTCTGGTTCATCGTAATGACCCGAAGGGGAATGAAGATGAGACAGAAATCGCAGACTGATGAGAATATTCAAGTGATGATATGGCCACCAATCGATTTGGACCGCCACCTTGGGGTCCCAACCTGTCTCTTCAACTTGTGGAGTAATTACGAGAGCAAACGGGAAAATTAGCGGCAGAGCTGGCGAATGGGATGACCGCCAAAACTGAAGATATCATTGAAGCTATTAGATTGGGGGCTAATCAGATTGCAATACACCTTAATGCAGAGGCGCACCGGCATTTGGCTCAAGCTACAAAATGCACGATTAGACGATCTTGTTTTGCTTTGCTTAATTAGCTCCTTCTCATAATGCCCTTAATAACACCTAAATGGTGTTAGCTGGATCAGCCCCTAGAAATTAATTGACCAAACTATTTTATAAATTTATATAATAACTTCAATACGTTATAGATATCAAAATAATTTAAAATATTGTGAGAGAAACTTGATTTTATTTGCTTTGGAATTTAAGAGAATTCTAGTTGGATTAATTGCTATCTGTTTTGTGACTTCGCCTGTATTTGCAGAGAGCTTACCTGACTTAATAACAGAAATGCTTGAAGACAATAACCAACTTAAAGCTGCGCAGGCTGACTTGGACGCTGCAGGTCAATCAATAAAAACTGCAAAAGGCTCTTACTATCCGTCCCTAGATATTACAGGTACCTACGGTAGAGAGCGGCAATTAAAACCAAATGCTGCAGACAGTTCCATGATTCCCCGGCAACTAGATGTTACAGTTACGCAAAGGCTCTGGGATTTTGGTGCAACTGATGCGGTAGTTGATATAGTTAAACTTCAGCGTGATAAGACTGTCACGGCACTTCAGTTAACTGAAACTAATATTTTGCTACAAGCTTTTAGCGCATACGTGAATGTTCTCAGGGCGCATCAAGTTCATCAATTTGCTATTAAGTCAGAAATGAATGTCCGTCTGCAAACTGAGTTAGAAGATGCTTTGGTTGAGAGTGGTGCAGGTGCAAGTACTGATTTTCTTCAAGCTAAGGTTCAATTAGCTGGTGCAATGGCTAGACGAGTTCAAACTGAAGGGGCAATGGAAATCGCTAAAAATACTTTTAGGGGAGTTTTCCATAAAGAGGTGGGCGATATTACTATCATGGTTGCTCCGCGCTTGCCTCTTGATAAAATTCCACTTACCCAGCTTGAAGCTGTTGAAATAGCCCTTAATGAGAGCCCACTTATTCAATCTAGTAATCTCGACACTCTGATTTCAAAAGAGACTATGAAACAGGCTGTCTCTTCTAGTTTTGGACCAACAATAGATGGAATTATTGAATATAAATTAAAGCAGGATGTTGGTGCCACCGACGGGACTCAAACAGAAAAATTTGCTAAAGTTCAATTTAATTTACCTTTTAATCTAGGGTTAACTGCAATTAATTCAATAAAAGCATCAGAATTAGCTAACACCGCCTCAAATTTTCGTTATGCAGAAGCAAGAAATCAACTTGAAATGCGAACACGTAATGCATGGCAACAACTAAAAACGACTCGCGAAAGTGCAAAACTTCTTAAAAACCAAGCTAGAATAGCCGCCGCATTTTTAGAGTTGGCCCGCGAAGAACGAAAATTAGATAAAAGGTCACTCCTAGACGTCCTAAGCGGAGAAGTTGCATTGATTAATGCCAAAAGTGATGCGGTCTCTGCAGAGACCGATATTGCTATTTCTGTAGTAACTCTTCTTGATGCAATGGGAGTTTTGCGCAAAGTCGATTTGCGCTGAATCAACTAAATTTAGCTCCTAAGGTGTTTTGATTTTGTTCAACGAAAGTTAGACCTATGTAATGCGTGAACTAGCCCACCGCTTATTTTCTAATCCACCACTTTTTTTATGTATCCTCATTGCTTCAACATTTGTAAATATATTGGCTTTAGCTAGTCCACTGTTTGTTATCCAAGTTCTCAATCGGTTTGTAGCACAAGGTGTAAGTGCAACATTACTTACTCTCACTACTGGCGTGCTGTTAGCTATTTTATTTGAGTTCGTTTTCCGACAAATAAGATTTAAATTAATTGATGCAATCAACGCTAAAAAAAATTTCGATATCTCAATTGGCAGTTATAAACTTTTACTTAAAGCTAAAGCAGATTTACTTGAAAGAGTGTCTGACGGCCTTCGCAGCCAAGTCATTACGTCCACTGAAAAGATAGTGACCGCATATGGGGCAGGCAATATAGCCTTAATATTCGACGCACCATTTTCAATATTATTTGTTGGTGTACTATACTTTCTCTCGCCTATATTGGCATTTATTACATTTTTTTTCATACTTGCAGTTTATTTAGTTGGATTATATAGCGCGAAACGTAACCAGATTATCTCACGCAAGTTAATGCGCGAAAATACTGAGACTAACATGTTAGTTAGCACAGCCTGTACACAAATTGATACTGTTCGAGCCTTTAATGCATTTAGAGGTCTTATTAGAGAGTGGACTAGTCTTCAGCTTAGAATAATAAAACTACGACGCTCTGTTGAAACATCACAAGTGATAATAAGTACCCTTTCACAATCAGCAATGGCACTTTTAAGTGTAATGATTATTTCCATTGGTGCCATGTGTGTAGTCGATGGAAGCTTGGATGTTGGTAGTATGATTGGAGCTAACATTTTGTCTGCGCGGGCGCTGATGCCCATTGTAAGATTGTCGCAGTTAGGAGTTACCTTCGCAGCCGCAGCGGAAGGCTTACGCCAACTAAACGAGTTCACTGCTTTCCCGCAAGAAAGTGAAGGTAAATCATTTAAAAAAAGTTATACAGGCTGTATTGAATTTAAAGATGTTTCCTTCGTATATCCGGGTAGTTCTACACCAATATTTGAATCACTTTCGTTTACAATTAATCCCCAAAACATAACAGTTATTTGTGGCGAAAATGGTACAGGCAAATCAACATTGGCAAAAATTCTGGTGGGTATCCTTAGCCCAAGTCGCGGAAAAATGTTGTTGGATGGTCTAGACTTACAGCAGACTTCACTGGAATGGTGGCGTGGACAAATAGCCTATTTGCCACAAGAACCATCGCTTATTAATACAACGATTAAAGAAAATATTCTTATGGCTACCTCAAAGGGGGACGAACAAGAATTAGCAACAGTTGTTCGATCTGTAGGATTGGTTAGGTATTTAGATGAAAGTACAGATGGTCTGGAAACATTAATTACTAATAATGGATCCAACTTATCACTTGGTATTCGACATCGAATTGCCCTTGCAAGAGCACTTATGAGTAATTGTAAGGTTGCAGTTTTTGATGAGCCTACAGATGGCTTAGATCGTGACGGCATTGCTAGTGTTTACTCGATCTTGAATAGTTTAACTCAACAAAATTGTGCGATTGTAATAATATCGCATGATCAAAAAATTATTAAAAATGCGAGTCAGATAATAGACTTAAATAAAAAGCCAATACCAAGAGTTACCAAGCGAGCTCACTCAACGGAAACGCCTCCCATAACTAAAACGAAAGCGTCATGAACCAAAAAAATGTGCTAGGAAGTAAATGTTTTTCCGAAAATAACCCAGAAACGGGCTTGAACTTCAGTATATTTGTACTTTTTGGTGTTAGCGTAACAGCTTGCATAGCGTTTTTCATTTGGGCTTGTACTTTTACAGTAGATATTGTCAGCATAGCCAATGGGGAAGTTATTCCATCTTCTCAGGTCAAAAGTGTTCAGCATTTAGAAGGGGGTATCATTCTTGAAATCTCTGTCAAAGAGGGTGATCAAGTTAGCCTTGGACAAAAGCTCATTATATTAGAGCGCACCAAAAGTAACGCTGATTTTGGTGAACTCCAAGTCAGATTGCTCTCACTTAGAGCAGAAATTATTAGATTTGAAACTGAAATAACAGGTAAAAAAATAATAGATTTCCCTGAGGATATGCTCAATAAGCATTCAGCAATTGTGCGACAGACTATAGAGAGGTTTACCGCAAGTCGAAATGCTTTCGATAGCCGTCGAAGTACGCAACGCGAGACAATTTCCCAACGACAACAAGAAATTAACGAAATCTATTCAAGTATTGAAAACCAGTCTAAAACTTTAAAGCTTCTTGATGAGCAAGTAGCGATTAGTACAGAGTTATTGTCTAAAGGTATTTCAAATAGATATAATCATTTGGATTTACTCAAAGAGCAGAGTGAACTTAGAGGTAGGTTGGCTGGAGATAAACTCGCTGTAAAGCGCGCTACATCTGCTCTTGAAGAAGCAAATCTTCAATTAGAAAGCATTAGAACCTTCTATCGTGATGACATTGCAAAGGAACTATCCGCCGCAAGAACAAGTTTTGATGAGCTATCCCAAAGACAATATAAGTTTAAGGATAACCTAGCTAGGACGGTTTTGCGAGCACCTGTAAATGGTGTGGTAAAGTCACTATACATCAACACCGTAGGAGGTGTTTTAAGTCCTGGAGATGTTGTTGCAGATATTGTTCCTGTTGATGATAAACTTATTATTGAAGCTAAATTGCCAACACAAGATATCGGTTACGTTTTTGCAGGGCAATCAGCGGCAATCAGATTAGCATCAGCTGATGCAATCAGATATGGTAAACTCGATGGCGTAGTTACTAATGTTAGTCCAGATACGCTGATAACTCAGGGTGGCTCTCCATTTTATAAAGTACGAATTGAAACTAAGGCTGATCGCTTTCGACAGGGCGAACTACAATACCGGCTATTTCCTGGTATGCAGGTTATTGCTAGTATTCAAACAGGTGAGAGGACTGTTTTTGAATATATAAGCGATCCATTTTTGAGTTCGATAAGAGACGCGCTTGGAGAGCATTAAGCTTTTGTCTTTTAATTACAAATTCCTGTTAGATTCTTTACATAGTAGTAAAAAAGTAAGTTTACTGTTCATCAAGAAATTAGATAATACCAAATACACAAAAGAGTATTTAGTTGAAATTTTTAATGTAAGTTAACACTTTTTAGATTTTCGAAATGGTTAGAATATATAATCTGAATAATGACGGCTTAAATTTGCGTTTTTAGACAATAACTAGGTCACTATCACCTATTGTACTAGTGCCGCCTGAACCTGTAAGACCTTCAATTTGAGCAATTTCAACCAAACCATTATTGTTGGTACTAAATTCTGCATCATAATATAAGCCAGTAAAAGTTCCATTTTGTAATGCTATAAATCCAGCTCCAGTTGCACTGCTGCCATCGGCAATAGCATTATCAATGTCATTAAGGGTATAAGCATTTATATTAATACCTTCCAAATCGACAAAGTAACCATCTGAATCTACGTTTGCTGCTGTAGTTAATTTATTAAGAGTTGTCGCTAAGTCAGTATCAAACACGCCTGCACTCGAAAATGAGATACCACCTGTTCCCATATTGCCGAATGCTGTATTCTCAAAATGAAACACGTCTGTACCTGATACAAAATCATCAGACGATAATTTATCACCTTCACCAGGGGTATTAGTACTACTTCCATCAGTAACTGCAGTATAATTGAACGTATCAGCACCTAGGCCACCAGTAAGAGTGTCACTACCCGCTCCACCAGTTAGTATGTCATCTCCATCATTTCCATTTAGTGTATCATTTCCAGCAAGTCCGTTAAGATTATCGTTTAATGATTGTCCATCTAATGTGTCGCTAGAAGAAGTTCCGTCAAGGTCCTGGACAGTATCAACAGCTGTTGTTTCAGTTGTTGATATAATTTTATCTTCATACATGTCATTATATATATTATATGTAATTGCTTGAAAAAATTCTGCAAAATTAAAACTATCAAAACCTATAGTTTCTCCATAAGCATTAGTCTCAGTAAATACATTAAACGTTGCAACCGTATCAGACGCTGCAAACGTATTTGATGCTGAATACGTATTAAAAGCCTCAACCGCTGTGGAGCCAGTTTCTGGGCCTGACTGAAAGCCAGTTTTTGGGTCTGACTGGAAGCCAGTATCCGGGCCGGACACTCCAACGGCAAAGGCAGGGTCACCACCACCTTGGAAAGCGCCTTCAGGTCTCGGTCCTCCTTCCTCAAAGGCAGGGTCACCACCACCTTGGAAAGCGACTTCAGGGCTCGGTCCTCCTACCTCAAAGGCTGGATCACCACCATCTTGAAAAGCGTCTTCAGGACCTGCCACCCCCACCTCAAAGGCAGGATCAGCTGTAACATCTAAGGGAAGTTGTCCGTCTTCTGGTCCTACATCAAGAGGGGCTTCTCCGTCTGCTTGCGGGCCTTCATTAGGTGGGGCTTCTCCATCGACTGGCAAATCCCCCTCTTCTGGCCCTGCATCAAGAGGCGCATCTCCATCTAATGGAGCCTCAACAGGACTAACAGGTAGAGGTCCATCACCAAACTCTGAAAATGCCTTAGCCTGTGCCTGAAATTCATTTGCTGCCTGTTTAGAGATTGCATCAGCAGAAGCGGCTTCTGTGATTGCTAATTCTGCTTCAGCTGCTGCAGCTTTAGATACTGCAATTGCCACCTCTGCCTCAGCTGCTGCAGCCTCAGCTTCAACTGCTGCAGCCTGAGCTTCTGATGCCAAAGCTTCAGCTTCTACTATTGCCTCTTCCGCCTCCGCCAATGCTGCTTCATCACCTGCAACTTCCGCTTCAATTCGTGCAGCCTCAGCTTCAACTGCAGCTGCCTCAGCTTCAACTGCTACTGCTTCAGCTTCAGCTGCTGCAGCTTTAGCCTCAGCTTCAGCCACTTCTGCTTCCACCTCTGCCTGCGCAGCATCAGCCTCGGCTTGCTCAGCTTGCTGCGCAGTTTCTGCTGCCTCATTCTCAGCTTTAGAGGCTGCTGTTGATGAGAGTGTTGTAAGAGCGGATCCAAAGCTCTGTTGAATTTGCTGTGGTGAAAAAACTACTGGCACAGGCGGGGGAGTAAAGGAACTACTCATCTGGACAGTAGCACCAATGGAACTCAAAGTTACAGTTCCACCCTGATTCGAGACGGTAAGCTCACCAACTGTCTCTATGCCCTGGGCATTAACTTCAGGTAATAATGAAATGGTGTTTTCAGCTCCCTCTTGAGCAGCTCTTCCCGCAACTTTGGTGCCACGTATACCAATAGCTGCTATAGGGGTTGTTACAATCATCGCGTTAGGAGATGTCTTCGCAATTTCACCACTTACAAACGTGAAAACTCCTTGTATTAGACTTAGTCCAAATGAGCCTTCTTGAGTACCTGTGTCATAAACCATTTCATCAATGACTAAACGGCCACTCTCACCAAGGGAAAATGTTGTCTCATCAACAAAAACGATACCAATTGCGCCATTGTCAGACGTAGTGACAGTATCTCCTTGAAAAATCATATCACCTTTGGAAACTTCTACGACCGTTCCGTCGAGACGAGTAACTTCAACTATGCCGTTTGTAGTTTCAATAGTACCGATTGGCTCAGATGCCTGAGCTAATTCAGTAAATGGCCCATTCTCTAGTAGGGCAAATTGACCGGGTGCACTGGGGCCTGCCAGTTTTACTGCGAGTTCTGAAGATATAACTGCACCACCATCAGTGACTAAATCGGGAGGGGCACTAAGATTAAAATAATCTCGTATTAGTATTTGTTTGCCGTCAGGACCTGTGAGTAACAGATCAGAGCCTTGAGGCGAAAAATCAGCCATAAGAAGCCATGCCTCACCTGGAACGTGGAGTAACTCGCCGTTATTCGCCTGGAGCACATTGACGGATACTTCATTTGCGTTGTTCTGTGTCTGAGATGATTGCAACATTATTTAGTAGGTTCCAAATTTATAAATCCCTTAATTAATAATTCTAATCAAAGGTAAGATCACATATTTATTTACTGAGACCTAAGCATAAGCTGCTAATTCTGACATGATGTTACTAAGTTTAGTATGGATTTCCAGTAGAAATAGATGTTTGCGCATTTTTGTTTTAAATACGATTGTTTTGACGCGATTCTCCACCCCATTCCTAGATTTTGGCCACACTTATCCAGCATAATTCGGCTCTGGCAACCCTTAGATGGGTAATGCCCCCTAAAAAGAGCGGTGATGGATTCAACGGGTCATTGCAACATACGATAAGATTTTGCTGACAATACCCCGGCAGCTTCATACGAGCCGCCGCCCCTACAACTGCATACTCAGTATAACGACCGCCACTAAACTTCGGATAGTCCAACGCTAACCCATTGGCAATGACCCTAGCACCTATGTCCTTCCCGTCCAAATAGCGCCCATTTCATAAATACGATGCAACAAACATGGACTGAGTTAGAGTTCGATTTGGTTTTCCTTAACCTTTGCACCGTAATTTGGTGACTTGGTCAAGATAGGGGTACTCCATGTTAAATAAAGCCAGCAAACAAGTGAAGGTGGGCGATCTCTTTGTCGAGTTGGATATCACAAAATCGACATGGGAAGTCGTTGGTATCTTAGAAAAGCCCCCTCTACCAACGCATGTCAGAATTAAGAAATTAGACAGACAAGAAGTGCGCCTCACCTCTGCATCTGCCTTGCTGGATAAAGCCTTTTATAAACGCACTGATGAGCGACCCGTGGCTATACCTGCGATGCAACCCGAACTAAAAAGGGATAGCGATGATCGGATCAGTTCTCTCTTTGGTAAACAGAGCCAACTCAATCATTAAATAGAGATAAGGAACTTATAAATGGCCGAACCAGTCGTTGCTCAAACATTCCCTTACAAAACAGATGTTGAAGAGGGAAAGAGCTATACTTGGTGTGCTTGTGGGCGCAGCGCTAATCAGCCTTTTTGCGACGGTTCACACGCGGGGACTGGTATCACACCGAAAACCTACACTGCTACTGAGACCAAATCAGTTAGGTTCTGCGGCTGCAAAGCGAGCAAGACCGGCGCAATTTGTGACGGCGCCCATAACAACCTCTAAGTTTAGCCTCGTAATATTCTGCTTGCCGCAATCGTCGTCGCGGACGATGCAGTGGCAATAATAGAGAATTGAACATACATGGTTAACCGGAACACTAATTGAACAAAAGCGACTGAGTATGGTCCATCCCTAGTCTACGGACCAGATAGTACCATGAGGGACTACATGATATTACTAGTTATTACAGGCACTTGGATGTGAGGACCATCTTGGGTCATCTGTGCCGATATTTGAACAGTAAAAATCCCCTAACTCATTGAGTTAAGGAATTTTTATTTGGTTGCGGGAGTAGGATTTATTCAAGCTCCTACAATTCAGATTTACATCTGAAGTCGGTTGCAAACCAAGTGTGGCAGGGCACAATGACCCTGCCCCATCTAGATTAGATATCTATTTGCTCAGCAAGTTCTATCGCATCATCGACCTCAATTCCGAGATATTTGACGGTACTCTCTAACTTTGAGTGACCAAGTAACAATTGAACTGCTCTCAAGTTCCCTGTTTTCATATATATCAATACTGCTTTTGTGCGACTGATAGAGTGGGTCCCATATCTACGAGGATCTAGTCCAATACTTTCTACCCATATAGATACAAGACGTACATATTGACGCGTGGAAATTAGTCGCTCGGTCTTGCGAAGCTTCATATCTTGATCCTAGATGGTAAGATTTCAGGCCTAAGAAGCAGTCTCGCTCGACAATCGCTCCAACGGTTGCTCGCAAATCGGCCAGTGTAACAAGGCTGCCACCAAACCCAGCGCCACTGATACCATCCACATCAGGTCGTAGGAACCGGTTAATTCTTGCACGATACCGCCGAGATAGGCACCAGCGAAACTGCCGAATTGGTGGCTCATGAAAACGACGCCAAAAAGCATCGAGAAATAGCGCGTCCCAAATACCTGGGCGACGATGCCGCTGGTTAGGGGAACCGTCGCCAACCACAAAAACCCCATGAAAACACCGAAGAATATGGCTGTTACATCATTGATGGGGACGATCAGTACCAGTGTCATCAGGACCGAACGGCTAATATAAAGACCCGTCAAAAGGTTCTTCTTACTGAAGTGGTCGCCAAGAGCCCCGAATAAATATGCGCCCGCGACATTACAGAGCCCGATGAGACCAAGCGAAATGGAGGCGAATGTTGTGGAGACACCTTCATCAGTCAAAAATGCCGGAAGGTGGGTTCCTACGAAAGACACATGGAAACCACAGACGAAGAAGCCGAGGGTCAACAGGATATAGCCGGAATGCGATCGCGCTTCACCAATGGCTTCGCGCCAGGACTGTTTTGGGCCTCCAAAATCAATCTCTGGCGCTCCGCGCAGACCGATTACGATGAATGGCAAAACTGCCACTATGAGTGCGATGACGGTGAAAGTCTCACGCCAGCCCAAGATATCGATGAGTTTCTGCGCGCCAGGCACGAAAAAGAACATGCCGAACGAGGTGGCGGCGATGACGGTGCCGAAGACCAGACCGCGATGTTCATTGGGCACAACCTTGCCAACTGCGCCCAAGACCAAGACCTGAGTGGGACCGCTCAATCCCAAGCCAACCAGCAGGCCGAGAGAGAGGAACAAATCTATCGGTGTTGTGCTGAAGCTTGTCCACCAGAGGCCGAGGGCGTAGAGGACGGTACCGGCGACGATGATTCGAATTGAGCCATAGCGATCCGCGAGTAATCCGGCGACTGGTTGCGATACCCCGTAGAGAAGTGCCTGGGCGGCGATGACGAGGCCGAAAAAGTCGCGGCCAATATCCAAATCTATGGTAATAGGCACCTGGAAGATGCCAAATATCTGCCGCATTCCGCCGCCAATCATCACGATGATTACGCCGCAGATGACCATAAACCAAACCTGACGCGTCATCGGATTGCTTCTCCTGTAAATGCGATAGCCACAAGCTTTGGCATAACAATACCCCTTGGAGCGCCCTTTTCCAGCCCATTGACACCGCTAGAATATATTTTGGAATGTTTCTCAATCTGAAGGACGGCCTAGATGATGTACACGGCTGAGAATGCCACATACTCTCATATTTACGAATGGCTGGAGCTTGATGACCTGTCCCATCTAGATTAGATATCATGTTGAACGGTTGGCGGAACACGGGCTTGTCGGTCTTGGCTTCACCAACGCACCAGCCTCCATCGCCCCGGTCGGCGGGGCGATGCCTGTTATCGGTACCAATCCATTCGCCCTTGGAGTTCCCGATGGGGATGGTGGCGCCGCCTTTGTAATTGACCAGTCGGCAAGCGTAATAGCTAAAAGCGAAGTTATGATGAGGGCCCATGCGGGGAAACCCATTCCTGTGGGCTGGGCCCCTCGATTCAGAGGGTAACCCGACCAACAATGCGGAATTCGCCCTCATGGGCAGCATGGTTCCTAGTGGTGGTTATAAGGGCTTCGGAGTTGGCCTGATGGTTGAAATCTTCGCCGCCGCCCTTGCCGGAGCCAACCTAGGCAAGGATGCCAGCCCCTTCTCAGGAACTACTGGCGGTCCACCCCGCACAGGTCAATTTTTTATTGCCGTTGCACCCAACTTTTTATTGCCGTTGCACCCAACACCTTTTCGGGCGGCGTCTTCGATGCAAAGATGAGTGACCTTACACAGGCCGTTACCGATCAACCGTGCGCACGTCTACCAGGAAGCAGGCGGCGATCCAATCGTTCCCAACATGATCGGGACGGTATCGCAATTGAAGAGGTGCTTCTTGAATGTATCAAAACCTTAAAAACCTAGTCTTATCAATGACCCTACGTTAGCGATGTTAATTTAAACCAACAGAGATTGGAGAAATGGAATTTATACGGCGCGCGACTGCGCACCTTTTCCAGACGATGCTCTCGGAACCAATGCTCTAACTAGATCGGTCATCTCTAGAGTACCAACAGCCTTTCCATCATTCGTGACAACGTAAGAATATGATGTGTCTCCCCCAGAGTGCGCAATCATACTTTCCAGCGTATCATTGTAATCGACCTCGCCGTGTGTGTCAGTCGGTACTTCACCCTTGATAGGCGTCATAATTGAGCGAACACGTAGGACCCGTAAGCGATTAATGTCACTTATAAAATCTTCAACATATGGGTCGTTCGGGTTAAGTAAAATATGCTGTGGCTCTCCTTGTTGAACCACATAGCCATCTTTCAGAATGATCAAATAATCAGCAAGTCTCATTGCTTCGTCTAAATCGTGAGTAATGAAAACGATTGTCTTGTGAAGCTCTTTTTGCAGCTCAAGTAATAGGTCCTGCATGTCTGAGCGGATCAAAGGGTCGAGAGCTGAAAATGCTTCATCCATAAGCATAATTGGTGAGTTGGACGTCAATGCTCTAGCGATCCCAACACGTTGCTGCATACCACCAGAAAGCTGGTGTGGATAATGAGCGGCAAAACCTTGGAGACCAACGCGATCTAGCCATTTTTTTGCTTCAGTAAAACACTCTTCACTCTTAGCGCCACGGACTTCAAGTAACGTACCTGCATTTTCAGCGACAGAACGATGCGGAAGAAGTGCAAAATTTTGGAACACCATTGACATTACCTCTCGGCGCAGTTTTCGCAGTTGCTCTTCATCAAAGGAAAGAACATCCTCCCCATCGACGTCAATTTTTCCAGCGGTTGGCTCAATTAGGCGGTTAAGATGGCGTATCAACGTGGATTTTCCAGAACCTGAAAGACCCATAATAACAGTGACCTCGCCTTCACGCATCTCAATGTTGATATTTTCTAAACCGAGCACATGATTATGTTTTTCCAACAATTCTGATTTGCTCATACCTGCATGAATGTAAGCAAGTGCCTTTTGAGGGTCACTACCAAAAATTTTATAGAGGTTGCGAATTACTATCTTAATATTTCTCTTCATTCTAAGATGGTCCTCCTCAGCGTTTTTGCGAGACATTGACGCGACTGAGAGCAGCCTTGGTGACACGGTCGAGAATAATAGCAAGCAACACTATACCAAGACCTGACACCAATCCGACCCCAAGTTCCAGGTTACGAATTCCCCGTAGAACAAGAACGCCCAATCCTGGAGCCGAAACTAACGACGCAATGACGACCATCGCGAGACTCATCATTATGGTCTGGTTGACGCCAGCCATAATATTGGGGAGTGCAAGTGGTATCTGAACACCGAATAGTTTTTGGCTTTCGGTCATCCCAAATGAGTCGGCCGCTTCTATTATGTCTCTGTCGACCAGACGAATACCAAGATCGGTCAGGCGGATAACGGGGACGATAGCGTAAAGAATGATAGCAATGCCGTAGAGCTTTGGTTCTGTTACTGAAAATAGAAAGATAAGCGGGATCAAATAGACAAAAGGTGGCAATGTCTGAAGCATATCAAGAATAGGTATGGATATACGTTGCAGGATGTCATTACGGGACATAGCAATACCAATTGGAATACCAAACAGAACACATAAAAATGCACAGACGAAAATAATAGCAAGTGTTTGAATAGCGTGATTGTAATGGTCGATAGCGGCTAAAAAGCTGATGCAAATGAGAACGAGGCTGACCAATTTTAGCGATTTGGATGCATAATAAACAATCGCCATCAAAACGGTGATAACAATCCACCATGGAGTAACATCAAACATTATTAGTGTTGATTCCAGTAACCAACTCAGTGGTTGTGTTAGCGGATCAAGCACAAGGCGAAGTAAGTCTTTCACAGCTAAAAATGACTGCTCGACAGCCGCTGTCAAATCACGCGATTGGGGGAAATTTGCACAGGTTTTGTTTAATGTGTCCATGGATGGGAACGGTACTTCCCACCATTGTGTTTCTAATTTATCATGCCCTGTATTTTTTGCCAGAAGCTCGGCCATCGACATCGGATTTTTTTCGATTTTGGCCGCGTCACACCAATCACGTAAACCGAGTGCATTAAATACGAAGTCGTAAGTCGTCATTCATGCCACCCTAGCTTAAAGAAAAATCAAGAAAACACTATCAACATTACTCTTGTTTAAATCTATTGTCAGCTACGCACAAAATATCAAAGGTGGGTGGGGGCCTGAAGCTCTCCCACCCACTTTTTTTGTTACTACTTTAAAATCGCCGCGAGCTTCTTACGAGCTCCATCGTTGACCCACTTCGACCAAGTGCTTTTTTCACTGGTCAAAAAACGGACAGCGGCTTCCTCAGCCGATGCCCCTTTTTCTTCCTTCCAAGCTAAAAGACCGTTCATAACATCAACGTCAAAGCTGACCTTGCTCATAAGATCAGCAGCTGCCGGTTCACGTTTCTTGAATGCCGAAGTTACAACTGTTAGCACTTGTGCTGGAGGAAAGTCAGAAACACCAGGTTTTGGGTTGTCCTTATTCTGGTTTGCAGTATGGATGTCTGCATTGATGTCACCAATCGTAATTTTCTTCATCTTGTACTTTCCAAGAACAGCGGTTGGCCCCCAATAGTAACCAAACCAAGGCTTTTTATCCTCGTAAGCGGACGCAATGGATGTTGCCAAAGTTTCACCAGATCCGTGGTTAAAAACATCCATACCAGCAGCTTTAAAATTATGTGCTTTCACAAGATTATCGTTTACAATTCTACAACCCCATCCATCTGGACAATTGTTAAAGCGACCACCAACGAGCGCCGGGTTGGATAATATATCTTTAACAGTATTCAGCTGAGGGTGCTGTTTCGCTAGATATTCAGGTATCCACCAGCCTTCGACTCCGCCTGGCGCCAAAACATCTGTGAGACGCTCAACTTTACCTTCACCTTCTAGCTTTTTATAGATTTCGCCTGTCGAGTTAAGCCACAATTCAGTTACAATATCTGGTTCGCCGTTCTCAGCAAGCGAGGCAATCGAAGTCGTCGTTGCAGATGGAACCTTTTCTACTTTACATCCATAGCCTTGCTCCATCAGAAATTTAGAAACTTCAGTAATGATTTGGGAAGATGCCCAGTTCATCTCTGTTATGGAAACCGTACCGCATGCCTGAGCGTTTCCAGCATACCCCATCATTGTTATACCTGCGACGGCACTGATGATGCCCGTCACAATTTTGCAAGGCCTTTTTGGCATAGATATTGACTTGGCAGTAGTAGTCTTTTTCAAAAATAAATTTAGAAACTTCATGTTACAACTCCTTCTATACAGAAAATTAAAACTATAAATCCTCAAATCTTTTATTTAGTCAGGTTGAAAAGGCTAAAACTTGAAAGAGTAACTTTTCATTCAAGGCGATACCATTACGGTCTTGCTTAGATCAAAGAACTGACAAGCCTTTATCTCAGGTTCGAAAGGGGAATAGGTGCTCGAAACCTGGCATTGAATAAGCGCCGCAAAAGTGAACCGAACGGATACTTTTTGAATCAAAAAGCAATGCCAAAGACTGTACATATATATCAAAATAAATTTTTTTATTATTTTCCATTACAAGTAAAGATAAGCATTGAGAGAATAATGTCAAATTGCGCTCTATTTTTGATTGAACTCGATTTGTTGTTACTGTTAAACTGTAGGACAGCAAAAATCCCTTAACTCGTTAAGTTAAGGGATTTTTTTATTAGTTACAGGAGTAGGATTTATTGAAGCTCTTACAATTCAGATTTACATCTGAAGTAGGTTGCAAACCAAGTTTAGCGGGATACAATGGCTTTGCCCCATTTAGGTTAAACATTGCTAGATCACGCCATTTTTCATCCATTTGCAATCGTGCCCGAATTGCCCAAACGTGCTTTGGTTTGAGAGGTGGCTTTTGACCTATTATTCGCCCCTTGTTCCACGGAGACCTAAGTGATTCTGTTTTACGTACAAAGAATATGGTCTTTCTCCTTCTATGTTGGAAAGATCACGAAGTTTAAATGAGAAAGGAAAGTGGCAGCTTCAAGGTCAAAGAGGACAAATGAAGAAGAACCCTACTGACCGCTAATGACCCATAGCTGATCAACTGTAGAGGCGTGATGGTTCTGAAATGGGCTAAGCGGAAATCTAGGACTCCGAGACCGCATCGCCCCACGGCGACATGATCTCTGTCACCCCCTGATTTTGACTCCCTTTTGTAGCATTCTTTTATTTTTAATGGAGGTGTTCACAGTCTACACCGTCGCCATGCGCTACGTGTTTGATGATCCCCCTGTATTGAAATATCTCATGACAGTTCTCAGCAATATTTGGCTGGTCTTTTTTGCTCTTGCGCTAACTGACCGAGACAAGGATCACATTGCCCTTGATCTAGTGTATTCTTGGCTACCCCTCAAAGCTGCGTTTGCTATTCAACAGTTTTGGACGCTTGTCATCTTTGGGTTGAGTATTGTCATGATCGTATACGGGCTGGAAGTGGTTTCAACGGTGGACGGCAAATACTAGGATATGTAGTATTTTGCTTGGGAGAACGGCTGGTTTGTCTTCAAACAGAACTATATGCCAAAGAAATATGCGATCTCTATCGTTCCCATCTCAGGATTTCTCGTCAGTATTGATGCGCTCGCGGCTATCATCGAAGACTGTGTGTGATTGAAAGCGGGCACATATGAGCAAAGAAAAGATACTGATATTGAAGTAATCGCGGATCCAATCTAGTAAATATTTTCATGTGCGCCTTTGAGGCAATCTACATCGCCATGCGCCGTTTTGATCAATGCGGTCTTCAACAAGTTTTGTGAAGACACTCATAAATGCCTTTGACGCAGGAGATAATTGAACATCTGTTTTTCGAATTGTTCCAACTTCACGTTTCAGATTTTCATCCTCAAGAGGAAAAACCTCTATCCCGGTCATTTCTTGGGGGATCGCGAGTTCCGGAAGAATAGTGACTCCAACGCCAACTTTTATCAGCGCCAAAAGCGACGTCGTATTGCGAACCATTAGATTAGCACGGGTGCCCAGCGCCTGAATCTCGGGATGATCATAACCAGCCATAATGCCATTTGAAATAATGACTTGATCGGCAAGCATTTTCCAAGTGACCCGCTTTTTCGCTTTATTGAGCGCGTTGCCTAAAGGGCAAACAAGAAGTAAGCGATCATGGAAAAGAGGCTTAAAACTAACCATGCCGACGCGTGGGCGTCCAGCAATGCCTAATTCAACAGTGCCTCGTTCAATCGCACGGACAACTGCCGTTGTATCAATATCACGAACGTCCATCTCAACCTGGTCCCATTGAGCCGTAAACGCTTTTATGACATCAGGGAGTAGATGCGAGGCAACTGAAGGAACGCAGGCGAGCTCGACCCGACCGATCCCGCCGTTGGCGAATGCTTGAACAGAGGCCATGGCACGGTCGTGACTGGTAAGCTGTGCCCTTGCAGTTTCTAGAAGGAATCTACCCAGTTCAGTGACTCGGTTCTTCCGGTCACTTTCAAATAGTGTGCCGCCGACAAGCTCTTCGAGTTGCTTTAATGACATTGAGATAGCAGAAGGCGATCGACCCATCCGATCCGCCGCATCTTGGATATTACCGGTATCCGCAACCGCAACAAAAACTCTTAGCAATGAAAGCTTTAATTCCATCTAGTCATTATTTCAATTTATCTGAAATAATCGAGCAATTCTTCTGAATTCATTGGATTAATGTCACATTATAGCCATGCGTCGATTTTCTCCAATATCGACGGATTGACTGCCACACCTTTACGTTCAGCTCGACGCCGTGCGGCTGCGCGGCCATCACCTGGAACACGGACTCCAGGCTGATCTCGCATTTCGCCGACCAGGCATGAAAGTCGCTCGGCAAATAAATCACCAGACGTAACTTGTGGATTAATCACAAGAAAGAATTGGCCCGTTTTAGGTGGCCCACCTTTTGTTCCAGAGAATGGGCTTGCATCGACACCCAATGTGGCGCCGGACATCGCTGCTGCCATAATCTCGACCATCAAGGCCACACTAACACCCTTGTATCCGCCCGCAGGGGCCATAGACCCTTTGAGTGCAATTTCAGGATCTGACGTCGGACGACCATCGGGATCAAGAGCCCATTCGGGCGGAATCGGCAATCCTTCTCGGGCGTGTTTCATGATTTCGCTCTTAGCGATGACGCTTGCACTCTGGTCGATCAGCACTTCTGCACCACCGGAACCGTTTGGCGCTGCTAGGGAGAAAGGATTGGTTCCGACAACAGGTCTACGGCCACCAACAGGTGCTATCGATGCCGGCGCATTTGTAAAACCAATAGCCAGGAAGCCTTCCGCTGCAAGCCGCCGAGTGTGATGCCCAAGCACGCCACAATTGTAAGAATTGCGAATGGCGAGCGCTGCAACGCCTTGCTCACGTGCTGCAGGAAAAAGCGTGTCAAAACCAAGATCAATGGCCGGATGCGCAAAACCTGTTGCCGCATCGACTGTAATTACTGCGGGTGTTGGGCGCGTCAGGACGGGCATAGCCTTGCCGTCTACTTTACCACACTGAACATGCTCGCAATAGATCGGGATATAGGCGAGGCCATGGCTTGCAACGCCATCTGCCTCGGTTGATGCCGTTGCTTCGGCCAGTGGACGAGCATTACTTTCAGATGTTCCAGCAGCTACCAAAGCCCGGAAGGCTAGATCTTCGATCTCATCAAGTGTCATAATCGTCGCTTCGGTCATGGGTCGCTCCTGCTATTTAATTTATGTCGGATAGTCCAGCACCGGCCCCAGCTAACCGAGAAGCCTCAGTAGCGGGAGCAAACGTGCGGTGCGCAAGAATATTAAGCTTGTTCCATATATCTTCGTCGACATCTTGCATTGGCTCTCTCTTCGTCACTGATTTCAATACTTTCGAAGACCGCTGGCAACACACCGCTTCAACTCGCCGTATATTTAGCGTAGTGATGTCCCCAATTATGGAAAAATGAGTAGGCGCGAACGTGATTTCGACTTCATTCCAACTAAGCTCAAGTAATACATCTGTATATTTCGCAGCAGCAGCAACAAATGGGGCTAGCAACAACGGATGCACCGTCGGGCCAAGATTAACCACAACACCTGCTGCAACTTCGGCTGCGCGGTCACAAATTGCGACACCAGAAATCAAAGGGCACAAGAGCTCTGATGATGCATGCCAGACAACGCTTGTAGACATAGGGGCAATAGCTTCAAACTTACGGCCTTCATTAAAGGTAAGAACTTCAATCATCATTTCAGGACCGGGAAAGCCGTTAACGGCAAGCCATCGGACGGCCTTTCCAGCCTCCTCTGCGTATCCCCAATGCAATCCGGCCCCTCGCGCAGCACGCTTGCACATAACTTCGATCTCATACAATGAGCAGCTCATCTGGGGTTCTCTGAAGGTGTTGCATATGACCAGTCATCAACATCAACGTTTGCCAGTTCATGCGGAAATGGGGCGTTCTTGAACATGTTGATACGCACCCATCTGTCCGAGCGTGGATCAAAATGTGTGGCACCAAAAAACGAAAGCTTGCACCGTAAAAGATCGATGGGAACCAAAGTCGATCCAATCGTGTTATCCTGAATTTCAGCGTATGGATACTTGGCGACGATCTGAACCCGGCGAACAATATGGCGATGTTCGGGGTGGCGTAACACGAAATCCGCAATGATTGCGTTCTTATCCCAGTCAGCAATATCTTTGTACAATCGGGCGACGTCACGGCCAGGTGCTAAGGGTTGTTCATATGGCTCGATAAGTTCTTCAAAACGTTCACCCAGGCGCGGCTCTAACTTTTCCTCTGAAACATACCAAACCCGAGCGAGGTTATCGCGAGAAGTCCAGTCAATCTTGAGTGCCCACCCGTATATGTCTTCGACAATATCGCTGAGCGCATCCAACGTCATCGCGCCATTAATGCGAAATGCCGCGCTCTCATCCGCACCCATACACGACGTCACACCATCGACAATTTCACCATATGGTTCCATCATCAATGAAACGAGTTGCTCTTGACCTTCGGCAGAAAGGTTCTCTTCAGCCCATTGATACAAACGATTCCAAGGGAACTCTTCTTCGAAAGGATTTGTATTGAGATGTTTATAAAGAGTATCCAAATCTGACTTCAGTAGTGCAAGTTTCTGAATTTGGAGTTCGTGTGTGGACCGCCAATCATCGACATTGGTTTGCGCCCGAAACAGCATTTTGTGGAACATGTCGATCTCAGCAGCACAGGCCTGTGGCAAAGCACGAACACGAGCTAAAGCTGTTTCACGTGCAACGATCCAGTTATTTAACAGCACAGGATGATTAACGATAAACGGTGCAAGGCCAAGCCCTGTTGAATTACCAACACCAAATTGCCGACGCAACGCCGGATCAAGAGGCACCGCTACTTCAGGGGCACGTTCACGGGCCATGTGTTCAATAAGATCAAGCACGAAAGTCCTGATCAAGAACACTGTCAGCATTTCAGCTTGAAATGTGCCTGCGAATTCTGGCCGATCTGCAATCGCTTCGTGATCGGCGGCACCAAATTTACCTGAGCCATAAACGGCCGTCGTACGCATCACATATCCGACCGTATCGATTTGTTCTCGATCCGGTTGCTGACCTGAGGACAAACAATCGATGACATATTCAAACAAGCGCCCGGACCGATTGGCACGAGAAAGGCAAATCTCGCGGTTTGTAACCCGCCCGGCTTCCTGCTTTGGCACGTCTTGGGATAAACGTTCTATATCTCTGGAATCTGGCACACCGTCGAACAGGGCAAAAGTAGAATCCCATGCTTCGGCAATAACACGGTCGGAACGTTGTTCCGGAGGCAGGTCATGCGCGAAACAAACAAGGCTGTATGTGCGCATTGGGCCTTTGGCGGTATAAATGGCAACGCCGACTCCGATATTATTGATCTCAAATTTCGGACGCTCGAACTCCCATTTCTCACGCTTCAGTCGTCGCAACAATGTGCGCATAAATGAAAGACGGCATTGATGAAATGATCCTAGGCGTGCCAATCGCATTACGGTTTTGGGAGAGCGTAAAGGGACTTCCGGAATATTTTTCTGTATGGCAGTCATGCTTTTATTTTCTCGCTCAGTGTAAGAATTTTAGGCGACCGCGGGGCCAGTCGCCTACAAGAGACCAAGTAAAAAAGTTCCTCAACCCCAAACACTCTTCGTAATCTTTGGAGAAACCTCTCTCCAAAAGTCTAAACAGTTTCCCCATCCTCTAACGCACGCGGCGTTAGAGGATAAGGCAAGTCTACTTAATCGCCAGACTGCTTGTCACGTAGTCCATCACGGTAAAGAGCTTTACCAAGAGAGACACACATCAAACCCATAACCATCGTGAACGGCAATGCCCCAATAATCATAGCACTTTTCAATGCCTCCATTGGGTCAGCACTACCGCTTGTTTTGCCCGCGATCAGAAGAGTCCCGATAACAAGCGTAATAATTACGCCCCAGACAATACGATGTTTGATGCTAGTTTCCTGAGCCCCACCGGACATGATGGTGCTCATCACCAAAATTCCGGAGTCGGCAGAAGTAACGAGGAAGGTCATGATTAACACGACACACATGACTGTTATCGCACTCAGGAATCCGCCTGATATCATCTCACCCAAGGTCACAAAGAGCTTCGAAGTATTGGATACACCTATAATTGCTCCATTCGCTCCACCGGTCAGCTCAAGATCAATCGCCGTGCCGCCAAGAATTGTCATCCAGGCAAAGCAGACAAGCGCCGGGGCAAGTACACACCCAATGATAAACTCACGGACTGAGCGACCTTTAGAAATGCGGGCCAGGAACAAGCCAACGAACGGTGAGAAGGCGATCCACCAAGCCCAATAGAAGGTGGTCCACCCAGCCTGCCATCCGAACTGACGGCCAGGTTCCCCGGCAGCGTAAACAGACATCAGAACGCTGTCCGAAAGACTGGCAGCTTGACCTTCCAGGCCTGATTTGAAACCGGCAAATGTACCCCATGCGTTCGTAGCACAACTACGTAACGCATCGGCGTACTGTTTCGCCTCAGCCGGGATCGCCGCATTAAAATCCGCTGCAGACATCAGCCCGAAAGCACCAAAACTCAATGAAATATAATGCAGCATATAATCCACTAAAGCGGACCCATATGTCGTCATGGCAAAAATGAACGAGCCAAATATGACGAACGTAATCAGTAGGATAATAGAGAGAACGAGGTTCAGGTTCGAAAGATACTTAACTCCGCGACCAACACCCGACACAGCCGAGATAATAGACAGGCCTATAATTGATACGAGGCCAACGATCAAGCCGACCGTTCCAGGAGCCGGGGCATCGCCACTCATATCCATCATCCATTCTGCACCAGTAATGGCATACAAACCGTCAATGAACTGAGAA
>Ga0206131_10002478_pt1 | contig 22306 bp, 22 predicted proteins | sample Helgoland_Spring_FD_148636 | JGI IMG/M metagenome (GOLD analysis project Ga0206131, IMG submission 148636) | Pelagic subsurface seawater microbial communities from Kabeltonne, Helgoland, North Sea - Helgoland_Spring_Bloom_20160517_1 | ecosystem: Environmental > Aquatic > Marine > Epipelagic ...
TTACATTCAGGACACATAAACTTACCTTCCGCATTTCTTTCATATTTTCTACTTTGATTATTTGTTTTCCTCTTTATTGTAGAATCTACAGTAGTATTTTGTACTTCGAGCAAAGCCATAGCTTCACATAGAAGGTTCAACCCGTAATTTTCTTTGTTGATGATGGTGCACATATTGAACTTGTTATTTGAGTATTATTAGGCCTGATAGGCTAGTGTGTGAGACAAAGATGATAGAAATGAACTATATCAATTTTTTCCTTTTTTAAGAGAAAAAATTGATTGAAACATTTCCACGGATTCTTGTCTCACATATTCAGAAGTATTACTTCTAGCTCTTAATAAAATCATAACTTTTAAAACACCAACATCATATCATTATCTCTTAACACAATGGCATCTACCACTATTACAGTAAACCAAGAATGGAAGGACAGTTTCTTCATTCCTCGTATTGACTTTTCAATCACGAAAGCACAGGTAAAATATTATTTTGAGACAATTGTCTCTGTAGGTACAGTATCGAGAGTAGACTTTGTATCTTTTAACAATGAAAATGGAGTAGGAAGACGCGCATTCGTACACTTTGACGAATATGTAGACGCCGAAATAAAAACAACGATTCAAGCAAGCGGATTCTATGACACCAACATATACGGGTTTCATATTCGCATTATGATGAACAATAAACCAGTACCACCAACGCGTCTGAACTTGGACCAAGTCGCATCGAACACTGAGTTCTTGGCAGATGACGTACAGCGAATCGATAAAACTTTACAGGAATACCAAGACTGGAAAGACTGGACATACAACAAAGTGAACAACATCTTGGATAGTCAATTGCAGTACGATACTAGTATGAACGCGCGTATACAAGCTCAAGACAGGGAAATCAGAGTACTGAAGGAGCAAGTTTCTCATATGTACAGGATAGTACAGCAAATGGAGGCGACTCTAAGACGAACGCCGCCTCAGCCTGCATTCTACTCCTTACCAATGAATACACCAATGACAATGGATGAACTCAGTGTGATTTCTGATGACCCAGCATCTGGATACACTTATGTGGGAATCGAAACACCAATAGATTACTGTAGTGAAGTATAAATTTTAGTGTACTGTATATGGTTTGTAAATATTTGTTAATTCTTTAAATCGAGTGAAAAAATAAACTTTTTTCGTTTTTTGTTTGTTTTAATTTGCAATTATTATACAGTAGACTCTTGAATAAGATATTCTAAAGCATTATTTTCACGACATACTGGGCACTTTGATGGATGTGTTTTCACCAGGGTTCGATCCGCACAAGGTACACAAATATGATGACCACACGTTGTTTTCATTTTCGTTATTTCGTAACAAACACTACATTTATCACCGTGTAGTTTTACATTATCACAATCTGAGAAATGAAAACAACTTCGTATCATTTCTTCTTCTGACTTAGAATCACATATTTTGAATGTACAATCATAGTAATCCATTTTTATGTTTTTCAATATACTGTACAAACGTTCGATTGAACACACAAACTCTTCAAAAGAATCTAATGTCTCGTATTTACAGAAGTAAGTGTGATTACTTTGACACTCATCATCATTATGAATACCGACAATGCAATCTGTAATATCGCACATATACGTATAAATACCAGTAGTTGGTTCTTCTAATTTCATGTTAATATCTACAAGTACTCCATCTATTTCTTTGATATGACTAAAATCTACGTATATGCGTTTACCGCCATTTTGTGCTAATTTAGAAACCCATAAGTTTGCTAGTTGTTGAAAATGTGTCATATTTATCAATGGTAAATACTAGAAACTGTACAAAATAAAATATCAATATTTTCCCTTCAGAGACATTCTCATTGTCGTTTTTACGAAATGGTCATTTTGATTGTCCAAATACTCTCTCATATTCTGCATAAATGCGAGTGTTTTGGGATGTTTATAATACGTTTTTATGATTTCTACATACTTCATTAAATTTTCTCTATTAAGTTGGAAATCCAGAGATGGAGGTGTCTGCCATACACAGAACTGTAAAAACTGCGTGAAATGGGTCATATAAATCCCTTTCAAGATATAGTAAGAAAAACATTGTGTTTCTTCTTTATAACTGTTTACTGTAAATAAATCTTCATACTTCATGTTGTCATTCAGTTTGAGTACTTTATTGGCTTGCATACAAGAAAAAACGGCCTCTTGTTGTAACATTTTTTCCAATTTCTTTATCATAGGTGTATTACAGTATACTTTTCGAGATTTATTAGAACATCCTATTCTTTTTTGGGTGTTTTTCTTTCTGTCTCGTTTTTGAAAACTTATTGTAAACATATTATTCAATATTTCGCCCCACATTTCACAATATGTCTCAAAAAGTCGTAAATCATTTATTTTTACAAGAAACAAATTTTTAATGAAAGCAATGGCTTCACTATTTACTGTACTATCTATATCTATGAAATCTAGACCACTATTATGGAATGATTCATGAATCAGAACTTTGAACCATTCTTCTTCACGGAATACGTGAATATTAGTTGTTTTCTGACATCCAGTTGTAAATGCAGTATTGACGTGATTACAGTTTAAAACAGTATTGGTTGATTCTGGAGATGTCTTTTTCAAACTGGTAAGATATAAATAGATATGTACAGTAGAAGAACATTTTTCGGGATTTGTAGAACCTGTATTATGAATATGTGCATACTTCTGTAAAACAAAAAGCCAACAATAAATATATTTTACGATTTGAGACAATTCTGGTTTTGATTTACGATTTTCCAGTATAATATCGATTTTGTACTGTCTCGCAGACATTTTAAGAGAAAAACTATATATATATCTGCTTTTTGTCTCAATGTGTTTTCTTACTGTACTATCAATATCAGTATACATATAAGACTTTGGTATTTTGTCTGGTGTTTGTAATTTATTTGAGACAAGTTGTTCTAGAATATTTTTTTTGTCTCGTTTCCACATTTTTTGAGAAGTTGTTATATGATTAAAAATTTCCTGTAGAAAATTACATACTCGTTTGTCAGATAAAACTGAATTGTCAGGATATAGTCGATGTAGCTCATTACTTTTTGTCTTAATAGACCTTTGTAATTTCTGCATAATATTATCTTATTTACAGTATGAACTGATAATATTATACTGTTAGATTATTGGAAATGTCTGTAGTTGAGACAGTTGGTTGTGGTTCTACCCAAGTACGAATATCATAACGACATACAGGACAATATGAATTTCGAGAGAACCAGTTCTGTAAAGGTTGCACTTTAAATATATGTCTACATTGCTTTATTCTACAAATGAATTCGCCATCTTGAAAATCTTCTAAAGTAATAGGACACGCTCTACTTACAGAATGAAAAGAAGTATCGTAGCGTAATGGCTCTGTAGCACACGCGAATTGCCGAATCGTCGGTATAGAGTGTACAGTATTTCCCATACCAGGAAAAACACCACTAAACGGTCCAGTACCTATCCCACTTGCATTTGGAGATATTATACCTCCAACTTCGATTCCCATATCACTAAGTAATGGCTGAAACCAACTACTTATATTTGTACGAGATTGCTGTGGATTTGACGTTGAACGTGTTCTGGATGTAGTCGTTTGTTGCTGTTGTCGAGTAATAGACTGTAATTGTCTCAAAGCCATTGTAGTATTCTGTTGGTATAATCGGAAATTATCATGATAAGACTGTAAAAAATCATTCAATACATCGATATGGTGATTGCGTTGTTGAGACATAGGTTGTGTACTTGGTGGTTGGTCTCCAATTGTCTCATTTACTGGTTCTTGGACTTGACCTTCTTGTGTACGGTCTTGTTCTGCTTCTGGTTCTTGGTTTTGGTCTTGGTTTTGGTCTTGGTCTTGGTCTTGGTCTTGGTCTTGTTCTTCACGGTATTGGTATAAAGTTTCTTCTTCTAATGATTGTTCTGTCTGTGTCTCATTGTGACGTTGATTTATCGATTCTTGCAATCGTTCTTCAACAGTATTAGCAATATTTTGTATTATAGGTGGTATTTGTACATTGTTCAAAAAGTTGGGAATGGAGTTGTTTGAATTATCTCTAACAACCATTCTTATATTTGAACCTGTGGTTTGTAAGTTAGAGAGTATTTGAGGATATTCTTCTCCCATAACTTGTTGTAATGCTTCTTCCAAAAGTTGTTCCATTTCTTGATTATTAAAGTTCATGACTGTGATTAAATTATGTACTGTAAAAAGCTACTAAATATATAGTGCAATAACAGATAATATTAATGGTATGAACGAAGTTGATAGTACGACTAAAGTAGAAGAACCATATAAGCCAGTTGGTATGGCAAATTTAGGGAATACTTGCTTTTTGAATTCGTGTTTACAAATACTGTACCAATGCCCCCAAATGACACAATCTCTTGAGAAAACATCTCTAAATGAGACAAAAGTTGAAATGCTTATTTTAAAAAACTGGAATGAAATTTACAAAGGCACAACTGAAAATAAGAAAAAAATAACAATGTTTCCAAGGGGATTATTAAATGCAGTGAGACAAGTCGCGAAACAAAAGAAAATGTCTCAGTTTACTGGAATTGACCAAAATGATTTCGGGGAGTTTTTACTATTTTTCATAGAATGTTTGCATCAATGTATTTGTAAACCGAGGAATATCATGATTGACGGGAATCCGAAAACAAAAATAGATAAATTAGCTGTAAAATGTTATGAAATGCTGCAAAAACAATATGGAAAAGAATATTCGGAATTCAATGATATTTTTTACGGTGTAAGTGTCTCGTGTTTGCATCCTTTATCAGATAACTCTATTGTACATTCTATTGTACCAGAATCGTTTTTTATGATTGATTTGCCTATTTTAGAACAAAACAGTACAATCTATGAATGTTTAGACAAATATGTAGAATCTGAGATAATGGAGGGCGAAAATGCGTGGTACAATGAAAAGACAAAACGAAAAGAAAATATACAGAAAACTCTGTCTTTTTTCCGCTTACCTAAACTTCTTTTCATTTGTTTAAAACGGTTTTCATTTGATGGTGTGCGTAAAAATAATTCATTGGTACAGTTTCCCGATATTCTTGAAATGAAAAAATACTATTGTGGATACAATTCTGTGAAACAACGGTTTCAATTAAAAGCAGTATGTTATCATTTTGGTTCCATGAACTATGGTCATTATACAGCCTGTGTGTGTGAATATCGTACAAAAAAATGGTATTATTGCAATGATGAAACTGTACAAGAAGTGGAGAAAGATTTAGTAACAAAGACGATGAAAAATGTATATTGTCTCGTTTATGAACAAATAGAATGATTTTCGTTTGTACATTTATAGTATACTATATATACGATGTCATCGGATTCAAATAATAACGATACCAATAGTACAGATAGTACAGATAGTAGTAATAATGTAGTTTACATTGATCTCAGTAATAATTCGACAAAAACGGAGAATGATTCTGATACAAAGGAGGATGAACTGCCTTTATTTGTTCGTGTATTCAACAATTCTTATATTATGTTTTTGTTCTGGTTTATAGGAATATATTTAGTCGTTTTTGTATTTTTTGGTGTACTGTTAACTGGACCAAGAGACGAAGCGGCTGAACAAAAAATGAGCAATACTATAGATATTCTAGTGTTTGCAAGTGTGCTCGTGTTTGTGGTATTTCAGCTGTACAAACGTGATGATTGGTCACAGGATTCATTTGTAGAAGGTACAAAAGACTTTTTGAGAGATTTTTACGGAAGTCAATTGTCTCTATTTTCAACGATGCTTTTTATTTTAACGTTTTATTTCTTGTTGTTTGTAATGCGTATTCCTATGAGAGCACAAACGAAACCACTTTCTGTAAAATTCATTGAATTTTTCGGTTTACTGTTTTTGATTACAATTTTTATTTACGATTTTTTCAAATATTTATTGGGTATTGATATGTTGGACTTTTTAGGCAACCCTACTGTAAATAAATTATTAAATACAGCAGGTGCACCATTGGATATACAGTTGGAGAAACCTGACCAAGTGTTTAATGTAAGTAACAATTATTATACTTATGATGATGCACGTGCAGTATGCAAAGCATTTGATTCGCGTTTAGCTACGTATGATGAAATCGAAAAAGCGTATGACCACGGTGCCGAATGGTGCAATTACGGTTGGTCTGAAGGACAAATGGCTTATTTTCCTACTCAGAAGAGTACCTGGAAAAAATTGCAAGAGTCTGAATTAAATAAAAATAGTTGTGGACGTCCAGGAATCAATGGTGGACATTTCTCAAATCCAAATATCAAATTTGGTGTGAATTGTTTCGGTAAAAAACCTAAACCGACTGATTTAGAGAAAAACATGATGGAAGCACAACAAGACACCCCTATTCCAAAAACCGAAGAAGAAATCGCTCTAGACGAAAAAGTCAAATACTATAAAGAAAATGGTGACCAATTGTTACAATTAAACTCTTTCAGTAAAGATAAATGGTCTAGGTACTAAGGTTATACTGTAAAAATATATAATACTGTCAATAATTATACATTTTTTTATACTCTACCACGACAAATGCCTTGTCCTCCTCTTGATAGAAGAAGGTTTTCGGTTTCTTTATCCCAACATACGCCACCAGTAGATTTAGAATATCCGTGAGACTTTCCGATACATTCTGCACTTGCAGGGAGTTTGCCAACGCGGTCAATAACTCCATATGCATTTCCTAGGTCAGACGGAGACATATTGGTGAACCCTTCGCTTGCCTTGTCATCTTTTGATGATGGCATTAGTTGTGCAGCCAAATCTTTTATTTGTTGTAATTTATTATTGATGATGTTTTTGTCTTCTTTTTTATTTGCGAGAGGTTCTTCTATTTTCTCTTCTTCTTCTTCCTCTTTCTTTTCACCATCTTTATCTTCTTCGTGACCACCAAATGCTTCAAACTTGGAGTATTTTGGGAAAAGATTGTCAGCTTCAAATGGCTGTACTCCACCACAACATCCATAATTTGCAAAGAAAATAACAGCGACAAAAGCGATTAGTACAAATACAAATTCTGGTGTTAACTTAATCATTTTCAATGATGGCAATTTCATTGTACAATAACGAATAATCAATTATACATTTGAGACAGATAAAATAATTGCTAAAAGCATCCATTGACAACAGTACCGATGAAATTGTAATTTTTGGTTGTTCATAAATCAATAGATACAGCTGCATTTTGTACAGTATTATTAGCCGTAACCATCTTGATTTCCTCTGCTTCATCATCTTCTTCTTCTTCTTCATCGTTTTCAGGAATGGCTATACTATATTTATCATCCAACCGTACATTAGCAGGTAACTTTTCCATTGTACTTCGGTCACTTGGTGCTAACCAAGTTTGTTCTAAATAAGTTAACCATTGATTAAAAGAATTGGTAGAAGTGGTTGACGTAGTATTTACAGTTTTACCATCACGACTCATTTGAGAACTATAAATCATTTTACGTACAATATGTCTCAAAATTGCTTTAAACTTTTCCTGAAATAAAAACACGGCTAAAAAAGATACGACCAATAAAATAAAAAAGACAATCTGTACAAACGAAATGTGGTATGTAGCTAACACTGATTGAATATGAGACATAAATGGTATACTGTTGACGGATGCTTCAGGTAACGAACCAAGGTCAGATGTAATCGGCTGTACCTTAATTTCTTCTAAAGTAGACATTTATTCTGTAATAATTATTGTAAAGATAGATTGGAAAAAAGAATATATGACGAATAATTATAAAAACAATAATTTATACAGTACAAAAAATGAATGACCGTTTGGATTTGAAGCAACTCATGAGGTCAGGTGAATCAGAATACCAAGATAACACAGATGGTATTCGAAGACTGAAACATAGTGATTTGATTCTCGCCGATATGCGCATTATGGAAAAGCTAAAAGTAGAATTTAAAGATATGAGAGAAGCTAGACCGAATGAGTTTTCAGAATTGTGCAGAAGGAAGTGTTCATTTCTTTTCAACGCATACACGGATATTTACAATAGACAGTACAAAGATAACTTGGACACTAAAATAATGGAAGAAGCATTGGCTACATTGAAGAAAATAGAAAATGGCGAATTAAATCAACAAGAAGGTTCAGTATTAATGGGTAAACTATTTTATAAAGTCTTTGTTAGTAGTGCAGTAAAACAAGAAGAAGCTGTAAAAGAACAAGAGGAGTCTGAGAGACAAGCAATTAAAGATGGATTGAACGATAATCCTGACGCTGATGGAGGGAAAAATATTAGATGGTCGACATTCAAAGTGGAACATCTCGGGTTCAATATGGGTGCACCAGATGATTCAAACCGTACAAAGAAACCAAAGAATAAAAAGGGGAAGGGTAAGGGTAAAAAATAAAAATCATATATATAAGAGCATTCGTGTATATGTATGATTGAAGAATATGATATCGAGAAAAAAATAAAGAAAAAACGCTCGAAACGAATTTCATTTTTGAATAGAGATGCGTGTACAGTATTTAAAGGTCAATATTATTTACCGTGGTTTTGGAATATAAATAATACAAAAGAATCAGAAGTGACCGTTTTCAAAATACCTGAAAAAGTCGTTGTATTTGATTTAGACGAGACATTGGGCTGTTTTGGTGATTTATTCATTTTATGGTCTGGAATACGAAATATTTGTCCTCACTTTGAAAGATTTGATGACCTTTTCGATTTATACCCTGAATTTTTACGGTATGGAATTATCACTATTTTAGAATATTTATACAAAAAAAAACTACAGAAGGAATGCCACAAAATCATGGTATATACAAACAATCAATGTACAGGAGATTGGGTAAAACTAGTAACGAAACACATAGAACACCGTGTACATACACAATACAGTAAACAAAGTAAGTCTACTAAACATAAAAAAAACGAGACATTATTTGACCAACTTATTTGTGCATTTCGTATAAACAACAAACCTATTGAAATAAAACGGTCATCGCATCGTAAAACGATGAGCGACTTATTAAATTGTACAGTATTAACAAGAGATGTAGAAATTTGTTTTGTCGATGATGTAGAACATAATGAAATGAAAAGCAGTCGTGTGTACTATATATGTCCTTTACCGTACTATCATACTCTTACTGCGCAACAAGTTGTGTCTCGTTTTATGGATAGCAACATTTTTAGTTCAACAAAATGGAAACATACATTGTTATATTCAAAAGATTTTTGGGTATCGTGGTTTTCTAGTTATAAACGTGCATTCGAACATAAACGTATGAGTTATTCTGATTTGAAAGATGACCTCATTGTCTCGAAAAAATTAATGATTCATTTACAGGAATTTATGCAATGGAAACGAAATCCTCCTAAATACGATTCAAATAAAAAAGGAAAAACACAGAAAAAATGGAATGCACAGAAAAAACGAGACAAATGGAAGAAACAGAAAACCAAAAAACAGAGATTGTCTCGAAAGTAAGAACTTAGAATCTAGTAACGTTGTAAAATACTCAAAAACACTTTATTTTGTACTATATTCTAAATGGTTTGCCATTAAGATCATAGACTCTTCTGTAGTAAGTCGTTGAAATGTATAGAAATTCCCCATACTGTAACTAATAATACGTCTCGACCTACCCATTTGGATAACTACCATTAGCAATGTATGGTTTGCACTAAATCGTATACCTATAAATTTACCTCCTCTTGCAATTTTCTTTTTCTTCGTTCGAGACAACCACCGTACAAAACATCCGTGTCTCAAATCGCATATATTATCCACATAACGAAAATCTTTTAAAGGTTCTTTATATTTTTCAACATATTCTGGGTTTACACGGAAAAGAAGACGTTCTATTTCCAATTGGAATTCAAGAATAGTTTTTCCTTCTAAATAATCATAATTCACTTGAGAGTTTTCTAAAAGTTCATCCATCCATTCTTCTAAATCTTCTTGTTGTGTGTCTCGTTTTTCCTCTTTTTTTACTGTACGAACCAAATCGTGATAATCTTCTGTATCATCGTCGTGTACCATCAATGACGTAGTATCATATAAAGATATTCAAGTATAATATGTTTATATGTCTGTAATAGATGGATGTCTCAAATAGCCATCACCAAGAGTTTACAATTGGGAAATATGAATTACTAAAACCTTTAGGAAATGGAAAATTCGGGAAAGTATTTCTTGTACAGGAAAAAGAACCAATTTATACTGTACAACCATATTATGCATTAAAAGTGGAAGAACGAGACACAGAGTATGCATCATTGCAACACGAGATTACTATGTTGCACCATTTGCTGAAACGAGACATTGCACATATACCATGTTTATATTGGTACGGTACTGAAGACAATTGGCGTTTTGCAGCAACTAGTCTATTTACAGGAGGTACTCTTACGAACACACTAGATTGGAATATTATTGTAGAATGGTTTCAACAATCGTGTGAAATATTACGACAAGTGCATAAAGCAGGTGTAGTACATCGAGACATCAAACCTGTGCACTTTATGAGAGATGATACTGGTCACTGGAATTTAATTGATTTCGGTCTATCGACCTATTATGTGTACGGTAAAGACAAAACATATGTTCCTAAAGAGACAAAAACCAATATTATTGGAACACCTAAATATATCAGTTTATATGTACAGAATGGTACAACTGCTAGTCGCAGAGACGATTTTATTTCACTAATATACATATTCTTGAATTTGTATTTGCAAAAGTTTCATACTGTACAATTACCGTGGATGCATTTACAACCTGAAAGTGAAAAATCAGAATATTCTTTAAGTGAAGTGAGACATCAATATAACGAGACATTGGTACAGTATAAATCATGGATTCCATTGTACAAATGGTTGTCTCAATATCCAATCGAACCCCCAATATTAAATATGATTAAATGTTGTGCAAAATGGAATTATGAATCTGAACCTGCTTTTGAACATTTTGCTGTGTGAAATGCTTCTATCTTTTGAACTTGAGTATACTGAAAGATACAGTACAAGAAAATGAGTGCAAAAAGAATTACTAATAAATTTAAAATTATTTTCTTAGATGATGCTGGATACATTATGAGACAGTTTTAAATCTGATTTTACAGCAGTTTATAAATTAATGTTAGAAAACAATATAAAACCCTTTTACATAATATTGTATATACTCGTATACTAGTCTCTTCTATTCTATAATGTCATCTAATAACGAAACTATTAACGCTGTCTCCACGGGCGAAACTACCGATACACAGGCGGTAACCGATAAGTATATCGGTCAAGTAAAGTGGTTTAACAACAAAGCTGGTTATGGTTTTATTACAACAACAGATAGTGATGGCGAAAAGGACATTTTTGCTCACTACTCTACCATCCAAGCATCCAATGCACAGTACAAGTATTTGGTTCTAGGAGAATATGTAGAATTCCAAATGACCAAGTCTGTAAATGAATCACACGAATACCAAGCAACAAGTATTACTGGTATTAATGGTGGTCGTCTGATGTGTGAGACGAGACAACTAAACCGTGCTGCAAGTACCGAAGAGAGGCCTAATCCTAGACCAAGAACTCCTCGTGGACCACCACCCCCAATGAAAAGAAAAAATGACGGTGAACAAGCCGAAACATCTGAGGACGGCTTTCAAGAAGTAAATCGTGGAAAGGGTAAGAGAGGACCACGACCTACTAAGAAGTAAACAATCAATATTGTAAAAAATCTATATAAATAAAATGTTGTAATGTTATGTATCCGCCACTACATATTATTACATAAAATGTCCGCTGTAAACGAAAATGTTTTAGTCCTTGAATCTGATAATGAGGTTGTACAGTCTAAAGAAATGAAAGGGTTTGAAAGAATGTTGTCTATGTTGGATGCAATGGATAATAAGATACTAGATGAGAAGAAGAGAATGGATGCATCTCGTGCTGATATCAAGGTTCTCCGTAAGGAAGTCGAAAAACTACAGAAAAAGCAGCAAAAAAGTGAGAGAAAACCTAAGAAACCGAGACAACCACACGGTTTTGCGAAACCAACCATTATTTCTGATGAATTGTGCGTTTTCCTTGGAAAGGAAAAAGGGTCACTCGTATCTCGTACAGAAGTAACTAAGTCCATTATAAAGTACATATCTGATAACAAACTACAGAACCCTGAAAATCGTAGACATATCATGTTGGATAATACTCTAAAGAAGTTGTTCGGTCCTGAAACAGATAATGTTACAGTTGATTACTTTTCAATGCAAAAGTATGTCAATAAACATTTCCCTAAGACTACCAAGTAAGTTTACTGTACATAATAAAGTTAATGTTTTTATTATTTACAATTACAATTCAATACTATCTTCGTGTTTTGTTTCATCCTTCAAATTCTCCAAATCAATATTTTTTACAGTTTCTAGCATCTCTTCAGGGTAATCCATTTCTTCTAATATTCTTACAGCACCTTCTACTGTAGAAATACCATCCACGATCTTATATGTGTTTTTTACTGTACCCATCTCTGTCTCATCTTTACCTAATACTTGCATTTGTTTATTGACAATCGTCTTTACTGAGGGTTTATTTGACCCTTCTAGTTTCTCGCAAATAGATGTATAATGAGTTGTCAATACTAGGTCTACATTATTGAATGTACGAACATAATCCATAAATGCATACGCGGATTTGGTCGCCTCTTTTGGATTTGTACCTGAATACAATTCATCGAATATACAGAAATGTCTCTCTTTTGTACCTCCATTTTTAATAGAGTTTAATATTTCTTTACATCTTCTGGATTCTGCTTGGAATAAACTGTCTCGTCCTGATGTATCTGGGATATTCAAGTATGAATGCATATGCTGATACGGTTTTACTGTACACGATTGATAAAATCCAACACCCACTTGTTGAGAGAAAAGTATATTTAATGCAGTTGATTTCAAGAAAGTCGTTTTTCCAGATGCATTTGGTCCTGTAATCACAACATTGTCATCCAATGTCGCGTCATTCTTTACACATTTTAAGTTATACATGTGTGCAGGATAATATTGTGATTTTATCATATTTACAGGTTTTGTCTCCTTTTTAGTGATTTCATTTTCTTCGTCTATAATTTCATCTTCATTATCAGTATTATCATCGTTTATCACTTCTACTGTAATACTATTATCATCGAGTATATCACCACTAATATCTAAGTCGATTGTTGTCTTAAAAGATGCATACCCCAAGAATCCAGCTTGTACATTTCTGTACAGTCCCTGCATTAAATGAATATAACCATCGAAACCCATTGCATATTGTAATGATTCTTCGTACAGTGGGTCTTCGTGTAGTTCATAATAACAACTCAACATATATCCGATTTCCACTGTTTTACTCATATTACACTTGAATGGTCGAATATCATGTAATACTTGTTTTAATCGATTTAATTGTGTACGGTGGTGAGACAACTGTAAACAAAATGGTTTGTATGTAATAAGTGATTGATTTTCCTCAATGAATCTATCCATATTCTGTATGGAATAATTACAAAACTCTTTCCATTCACATAGTTCCTCATTCACTTTTTGTGTATTACGGTAAAAACGTAGACATTGTACAGTATTTTGATACATCTGTAAAAGATACAATGCCAACATCGAAAAGAAATAAATCAAATTCGTAATGGAAAATTTCTCCATTCCTGCAATCGCTTTTCCAATAAAATGATGTTTCGCAATCTGTTTCAATACCTCAATATACTTTGAAATCGATATTGGAACTCCTTGTAATTTCAAAATAATAAAGGGGAAAATGAGAAATAGTACAGGAATGAAAAAACTCATAATGGGAGATAAAATATGCGCAACCGAAAGTGCTTGAAGAAACGTAGGTGACATATTGAAATGTTTCAACATATCCCACTCCAAATAGCCGTAATGTTCATAAAACTTTGGGTCGTGTTTTACTGTTTCCCAATTTTTCTTTATTTTTTCAGTCGATACTGTACACACAGACTTTGGATATACGGTATTCATGGATTTTATTACTGATTGGGATTCTTGTAAGAAATCGACATTACTGCTAAAGTGTGTTTGCCAAGAAGGTAATAATTCTTCCGCAAAAATGTTCTTGTTATGAATAAGTGGATTGATTTCGCCTTCTGGTGGGTCACACGGAAGGTCAAATAAATAAGAATACATATTTACATCCATTGGTGTCTCAATTAACTCTAAATCATTCGCAATTGTAGGCGATAATTCATGAATCGAATTCTTATCGGTCAAAGTTTGTATAGGCAATTCAAATACTTTAGTCGTATATATTTGTACAGTACTCGGAGGAATCGTTGAAGTATCGACTTGTTCTTTAAATGGGTCTTTAAGAGATGAAAGGGTTGTCTCTAATTCAGCTTGTATTTGACATTGTAAATTTTCCACAAAAGCGAACATCTTTATATATTTGGTACAGTAAAATCAAATATATAAACCAACGCAATTATTTCTTTTTCCTGGATTGCTTCTTTTTCTTAAATTGCATACGTTTAGTATTTTTTTTAAATGGGGCTTTCTTTTTATATTTACGGGCTCTTGTTTTACGTTTACCACCGTGTAAACCGTGTAAACCTTGTAAACGTGCATTCATTTGTCCTGGTCCAAAATGAATATATTGTTGAAAATATGATAAGTATCCTATAATATCACTAACACTTAATCCTGTATTACTTATAATTGCTTTCATCAAATCTGTGTAATCTTTATGTTGCATATTTTTTAAAAGTGCTTGCGTGTCTGCAGAATTTTGAATTAAGTTTTCAAGTAGTTTGGCATTGTTTCCGTCAAGCCTTCCAATATTATTTGCGATTGCGTCTTGTTTATCCATTATTTTATTAAAATTGTCTTGATTATTATCAAACCCTTCCTCTGTCAATTTAAACAATACCTTTAACTGGTTATTTAACTGATCCAACACTCTGTTCTTATTTTCATCCCCAACATCAAAATAATATTCTATACGTTTTTGTGAATTTTTTATTTCTTGTAGTTCACTGTCTGTGAACTCAAGCTGTTCTAAATTGTTTAAACCGATTTGATTATTCAATGCATCTACTTCTTGTTCTAATTTGAGAAAACTCATTTTGTTTCCTACTTGATCTTGAGACAATTGACTTACTTGTTGTAACAATTGTGCATTTTGATTCTGTAAAGTAGTTATGTGATTCTGTAAAGCGTGGTTGAACTGTGCTTGTGTTGCCTGATGTGTGGCTATACCTTGAAAAACATTTTTAATCATTGCGACTGTACCTATAGCAGAACCAACTGCTCCATATAATTCTTTGTAATTAAATATATGTGCAATTGTACAGTATGCAGTATATAAAGTATTTCTTCCCCACTCAGTAGACAATAAAAACAAAAATACTAAAGCAGCAAATCGAAAAAATGTACTATTAAACAGTTGGTTAGCTTGTTGTTTTATGATTTCGCCTATTAAAACGAGTATCGCGTTCAAACTTTTAAATATAATAGCGAACACGGTTTTGGAAGCGATTAATAGTATTTCCTTACTTTTAGTTGTTACTTTTACTGTAACCAACTGCAAAGATAATAAAAATATTGACAGATTAAAACATAATTTTTCATATAAAGTATTATTGAGTCTTACATTTTCCATAATAGTAGTAATTTCTGTGACACCGCCATCAGGAGATGGATATGGTGATGGTGATAGAGTTTTACTACTAAGTACTACTATAGGTTCATCAGAAGATTGTGATGGAGTTCCATTAAGTCGTGCTATAGCACTACCATAATCGTTATTTGGTGGTGTTGGAGTATTAATATATCCTGGAGATACAGTCTTCGCACTTGACGCAGGACTGCTGTCAAATGATGAAGAACGATTTCTAATACTCCATTTTTTTTGTTCTTCTGCTGCTACATTTGCTAATGTATTTAATCTATCAAATGCTAATGTATTTAATCTATTAAAATTACTCATTGATAAAAAATAGTATATATTACAATTATTTTTTATCGATTATACTGTACAAACAAAATTCTTTGGTAATTCATCAATAGTGATAGAATAGTGTCGTTCGATATTTCGCATATCTTGAATATCTCTACGTGTTACTAAATTAATGGCGAATCCTTTTCTTCCCCATCTGCCACTACGTCCAATTCTATGCAAATATGTATTTACGTTTCGTGTAATATCGAAGTTGACGACTACACTGACTTGCTGTACATCAATACCACGTGCGGTAATATCAGATGAAATAAGAACTCTAGTATCGGCATTCCTAAAAGAGTCCATAATATATTGACGTTCTGATTTTTCCATATTACTGTGAATACATTTTACAGAAAACCCATCACGCTCCATAGAATGCGTTAATGTTTCAACGCGTCGTACACTATTACAGTAAATAATACATTTATTTGCACTTATCATATTAAAAATATCTTTGAGTGTAGCATATTTGACTTCATCGTTAGGCAAAGCAACATAGTATTGTTGAATCGCTTTCAATGTCAAATCTTCATTTTTCATACGTATATGTACAGGATTTTGCAAGATTTTCTTGGTTAGAATAACCATATCAGTGGGCATAGTTGCGCTAAATAAGGCTATTTGTGTAACTTCAGAAATATGTGTTCTGAATATATCTTGTATTTGACTACCGAATCCCTGAGACAACATTTCATCAGCTTCATCCAGTACAAGAACTTTCAATGCACTTAAATCAATGTGTCGTTTTGAAATCATATCGTACACACGACCAACGCATCCAACAATGACGTGTGGAACGTTTTCTTCCATTTCCGATATATCTGTACGAATAGAGGTGCCACCAATTACCACACGTACTCGTAACTCGGGTGTCATGGACGCACCAATACTACCAACTACTTTCGCGATTTGCTTCGCTAGTTCGTGAGTTGGTGCTAAAATGAGTCCTTGTGTACGGGGATTAGAGGTGTCTATTTGATTCAATGTGCCAATTGCAAAAGTACCTGTTTTGCCACTACCAGATTGTGCTTGGGCTAAAATATCTCTTCCAGAGATCATAGGAACAATTGCCTTTTTCTGAATTTCACTGGGTTCTTCAAATCCAAACGCATAAATACCCCTTAATACTTCGGTTTTAAGGTCCATTTCATCCCATTTCTGTACAACAGGTTCTGAAATCTCCTCAATCGCTGGTTTTACAATAATATCATCTGTACTGCTATCCATATTATTTATTTTGTCCTTTTTCTTTTTATGTTTATTTATTACAAGGAGTTAATCTGCAACAAATATAAATAGAAAATATCACTATATGTAAAGAGGTTAATGATGTACTTTTCACTTGAAGATTTTCAGCGTATTCAAAACAATATGACTATACCATATTGTTTAGAACCGAGTATTGTACAGAATATTATTGATATAGATAATATTATTGAACCAATCATACTTGAAAATAATCAAACACACAACAATTATCATAAGACAACACATACTGTACATAAACAATATCGAGATGAACAAAAACAAGTATTTCATAAAACCAGTTATTCGAATAAAAGACACAATAATAAACGAGGTGGAAATAACGAACAAAGTTGGGAGAGAATGGCGGAATTTAAGGCAACGCAAATAGAAAAACCGAAAGAAGGCATTGATAAGTTGGTACAGGATATACGCGGTTCACTCAACAAAATATCTTCTAAAAATTATGATTCCCAAAAAGCGATTATTCTAGAATTATTGCAACAAGTCTATGAATTAGACCCTGAATTGGTGAAAAGAGTGACCACTGCATTTTTCGATATAGCGAGTATCAATTCATTTTATTCTGAAATCTATGCGAAACTGTACCAAGAATTATCTGTACAGTATGAGACGTTCAATGATGTTATCAATAATCATATTCAAACTTATTATACAGGAATAAAAGAAATAAAATGTGTTGTAACTGAAGAAGATTATGACGCGTTTTGTGCCAGTAATAAAGAAAATGACACAAGAAAAGCATTAACCACATTTATTGTACAATTAATGAAGACAGGGATTGTTCCGAAATTACGAGTTCTCTCTATTATTACAGGAATACAGGATATCATTGTAGAGAAAGTAGAAGAAGAAAATGCCGTAAACGAAGTGGAAAAATTAACAGAACTCTTATTTCTATTCGTGAAAGAAGGAAAAGGACAATTTGAAGAAGTAAAAACAGAATGGATTTGGAAACACAAATGTATTCCTATGATTCAAACATTTGCAAAGTACAAAAAGAACGATAAAAAGAGTATTTCAAGTAGAGCCATTTTTAATTACATGGATATGAAAGCTCTATTGTAAAAAATTGATATTGAAAATATGAAATCTATATGTATTACAAAATTAACTTATTTACTGTAATACATACAATGGGTGCTTCAAATAGCATTAATATGATCCCCCCTACTCATATTCACATATGTGCAGCGAATGCTGTAATGATGAATACTGTACACAATTCATTAATGGTATATAATTTTACCATAACGTGTACTTCCGAGGAAAGAACAGAGGAAGAACGAGATAATATCATAAAAAATGCAAATCTGGTGATTTTCATTGCGTCACAAGAAACCGCAAAATCATTCACACAATTAGGCGAATATGATGTGATTTTGAATAATTTCAAACGAGTAGTTTACTACTTTCATAAAATAAAGCACGTAGATAATGCAATAGAGAAAAGTTTACACGATTATTTAACACGTAATCAACGAATTATTTGTTACAATACAGAAGATTTGAGAGAGCATTTAGAAGTAGAATTTCTAAATCCAAATCGCCAAGAGATTTTATTAGGAACTGAATTATACGACAAAGACGATTTAGATGAAAAATGTAAAACTACAAAAAGACGAAATGCGGTTGTACTAGGCGAGACACCCTATAATTCTCCAGAAGAAGATGAAGAGTAATGCTCTAATGTTCTGGCACTAGGGTCGTCTGTAAGAGTATATTTCGGCATCCAATAAAAAGGTAAGACTTTCTCCATATTTGAATACATATTTTCAAAAATATCTTTATAATATTTTTTTTCAAGTTCTATACCCTTATATTGGGCATACCGCGGTTTGTTTGCAATATGTTCTTGGATAATTGTAAATAATGAACGACCAATTTGACTCACTCCATCACTAAATGCCTCTTTTTTTCTCCATAGTACAGCATCGGGTAATAAAGGTTTATTTGTTTTTTTCGAAATACGTCTATCTGGAGAGAACCCTTGGCGAAGTACATATTTTCCTCCTAATTTATGTATACTGTACCGTATGTCTGTCGGAATAGATAAATGTGCATTTATCAAGTGTTTGTCCAAAAATGGTGTTCTAGGTTCCAATCCGTGAGATGATATACATTTATCAGAACGCAGTACATCAAATGTGTGAATATATTTCAATAAACGTCTTGTCTCTTTATCGAATTCTGTACTGTCTCCACATTTATCCATGTATATATAACCACCAAATAACTCATCTGACCCATCTCCATTAAAAATTACTTTGGCTTCACTATTTTCTGAAATATATTTTCCCAATAAATAATTACCAATACTGGCTCGTACAGTGGTGATATCATAACTTTCAATCGCGCGAATCACGTCTGGGATTGTTTCAACCATAAGTTGTTCTGTGACTGTTATTTCCGTATGGTTTGTTCCAAGGTAAGTTGCGACAAGTTGTGCATTTCGCAAGTCTTCTGAACCTTCTAAGCCTATACTATATGTCTCTAATAATTTATTATCACGTTGATAATGTTCTTGCACAAGTGCAGTAATTAAACTACTATCAAGCCCACCAGACAAAAGACACGCAATTGGACGATCTGTTGTATCACACCGCTTATGTACAGCGGTAGTCAAAAATTGTTCTATTATACTGTACACATTACTATGTTGTTCTGTCGATGACTTAGAGAATGGAATCAGCGATGGAGGTGAATGTATCAACTTGAAATAAGTTTTTTCTTTGATGAAATTCCATTTACTGTTGAATTTAGTGAATGTATTGTATGTACCTGGTTTGAATTGTCCATATGTTGAAGTATGTTTCAGTAATTTGTGTCTTTTATGGAACCAATTAATACATTTTAATTCAGATGCAAAATAGTAATGATAGTTTTTTTGTTCGTCAATTGATTCAACATAGTATAGTGGTCGAATACCAACAGGGTCTCTTGATATGAAACAGTGTGGGTAGTCGAATAATGCAAAGGAAAATACTCCGTCCAATAACTGTAAAGTATATTCCATTCCATATTTTATGTACAGGTGTGCAATTATTTCACAGTCAGAATTGGTTGTGGCGGTGACTCCTAAGTCTTTAAAAAGTTGCTTATAATTATAAATCTCGCCATTACATATTAAAGTGACATTGCCAACCTGTATAGGTTGATTGGAACCTTCATCTAATCCATTTATTGCCAAACGATGAAATCCTATAAATTCACTTTCCTTTTGGATGTATTTATGACTTTCAGGGCCTCGTCGTTCTCCCTTCATAAAATGTTCCATAATGCCATCTAACGACAGAGTTCCAGGGTTTAGTATACCGAAAATACCACACATATTTATAGTAATACATATTGAATACAATTTATATTAATTTTTATTACAAAAATTGTATATTTACATTCGCAGTTCTGTATCAAATATTTTGAATACATCTTTATCGTGTGTGATAATCATAACTGCTTGTTTATATTTACTGAATTCTTTGATGAGACCAATCACTTCTTTTTTCAAAGTAGGGTCCAATGCATTTGTAGGTTCATCCAAAATCAAAATACGACTGGGATTAATTAATCCACCAATCATATTTACAACTTGTCTTTGTCCACCTGACAAATTCTCTCCTAATGAACCAGCTTCCTTTGTCTCAATATCCATATTTTTGTACAGTTTTGCAATATTTGGATATGTCATAATGCGTTTCAAAAAATAATTACAAATTTCCCTATCACCACAACCGTACAACATATTATCAACTACTTTTTTGTCAAACAATTTCGAATTTTGGTTTACATACGTGATATTCTCTCGAATGTATCCTGGGTCTAATTTATCGATATTTACGTCGTCAATTAATATTTCACCTTCGTCACTCTTGTACATTTTCAGTATGAGTTTCACAAAAGTGGATTTTCCTCTTCCTGATGGTCCTGTAATACCAATAATTTGACTATCTACAGGATGAACTATATAACTACGGTTGTCAAATACATTTGTCGTTGTTCCATTATATTTATACGAAACATTCTTGAATTCGATTTTTTTAAACTCTACTTTTTTACTGTCGAAACGATTATCCTGTAAAATAGTTTCATAGAATTTATCAACGTGGCCAAAATACTCCAATGTTGTCTGAATTCTGCCCATATATCCTAGAGTGTCTGGAATTTCGCTCAATAACCATTCTATTTTTTCTTTGTACAGTAAAAGAATTGTCAGAGAAGTGACGAAAAATACTGGAGTCATTTTCTTCTTCAAGAACATTTGTAACATATACCAAATTGATAGTATTAGTACAAACCAAATAATGAGAGACACCACTGTAGAATGATTGTTAATCATGGAATAATATTTCATTCCACTTTCGATATTATCATTGGAACGGTCTAAAAAGGATAAGATTTCTTCTTTGGATTGTCCACGATACACAATTTTATCCATATTATTCAGTACATCAATCAAATGAGAATCTGTCTGGAAAAGTTTTTCTTCATATTCAATATTGGTTTTTATCATATCATCAAAAAAGTAATAATAATAGAGACAAATTACTACATTTCCGACAAAGAAAAAGAGAGACAACATTGGACTGACAGTTAAAAAGAATGCTGTAACAATTAGTAAGTACAGTAGATTAGGTAAAATATTCGAGACAAATTTATTCAGTATGGCAACGAATAAATCGGCAACCCGATGAATAGGGGAATTCAGTTTAGTAAAATTCTCGTCACTAAATCGGTCACTATTTACTAATATTAATGCTTCCAACATTTTATGTCTCGCCCACGATTTTAATTTGGTTAATAAATCATTTTCAATCGTATAATAAATATAGTACAGTACCAACATCATAAATAATAATGCACAGTATATATGGAACTTTTTGTTGATGTCGGGTACGCGATTATGATGTACAGCATCAATTAACTTCGAAGATGTCTCAGAAATACCTTTTGTTTGTACTAAGTTAATGGCGATACTTGTAATGAAAACACCAAATACCTTGATATATTCTTCTTTT
>Ga0206131_10002484_pt1 | contig 22263 bp, 12 predicted proteins | sample Helgoland_Spring_FD_148636 | JGI IMG/M metagenome (GOLD analysis project Ga0206131, IMG submission 148636) | Pelagic subsurface seawater microbial communities from Kabeltonne, Helgoland, North Sea - Helgoland_Spring_Bloom_20160517_1 | ecosystem: Environmental > Aquatic > Marine > Epipelagic ...
CCATATAGAGTAATTAATGTACCAGTTGTAAGAGAACCTAAAGTTAAATCTATACTAACAGCATTATTAACAATATATGTACCCCCTGATGTGATGTCTTGGGATGTTGTTAATACATTAGAACTAGCTCCAAAACCTTGGTTAAAAACAATAGGTCCTTTAATTGTAGTGGTATTACCAGTACTTCCTATACTTGTTAGACTATTCATTGTTGTAATTGAATTTTGTTCAACTTGGTTAACAGTCCCTTTTAAATCTGCTACTATTTCTCCAGTGGTACCTGTTATAATTCCATCTATATCTGTTATCTCTTTTTTAAAAATAAAATTTCCTTCAGAATAATCATAACCAAAAAAACCATTATATGGATCGGTATATGCTACACCTGGTTTATAAACAAAACGGATCCCCTTATCTTTTGTGTCATCGCCACCCAACTTAATATTTGGATTATCTATGTGGGTTTCTCCTTCTAAATGTGTTACTCCATTTACATGTAAAGTACTATCAGGAGATGTTGTACCAATACCTATATTACCATTAGCCTCAATTCTCATTCTCTCTAAAAACCTATCTACATAAGTACCTTTAACATCCTCCATAAAATTTGTTTTAAATGAGATAAATCCACTCCTATAGTTAGTATCTGCAGATACATTTGAATGACCCGCTTCTATAGTAGCTAAAATAGTATCATCGAATCCATCTGTGGTATTAGAATTTTTTACTAAAAAATCTATCATTGTTGTACTTGTGCCTTTTGGTTCACTAGAATCTTTTTTTATAGTTAATATACTAGTACTAGATGGGTTATTTGTTCCAATTCCAACCTTTCCGTCCTCTTTTATTACCATTCTATCATTATCAGCAGAATTTGTTATATGAAAATCTCCGCTAATTATCTTTAAAGTTGTTTCAGTTCCATCCGCAGTAGAATCAGAATTATCTACCGAATCTTTTTCTCTTGAATAAATAGCGTTAAATTCAGAAACTGAACCAAATTCTAAATATTTTTCTTTAGCAGCCGTACCAACAAAACCAGATAATCTCATGTAGGAAGAACCAGCTGTAGAAACGTGTAATTTTCTATCTTTCTTAACACTACTAGTACCTATACCTATATTTTGTTCTCCATCTATCCTTAAAGCCTCTGTTATTATAGCCCCATCATTAGTTGAAAATATTAAATTACCATTTTTATCAATATTATCTTTATGTTGACTACCTTGTATTCGTGATAACTCATAACCTTCATTATTTTTAAATATTATTCTACTTTCACCCCCATCGCCATTAGTATCACTTGTAGAATTTTTTAGAGTAATATAAGGTTCGTCATTTTCTAAATGTAATAATGTATCTGCTGTATTTGTTCCTATACATACATTTCCTCCATTATCATTTAAAATTGTATCAAAAATATTACCAGTTGAATCAATAAGTGAATTAAAGTGTACTTTTTTATTTGTTTCATCTATTCCTATGAGATTATCATTGGTAAATACAGGTTCTGATAATACATCAAATCTTTTTTTTATTGTATCTTTAGTCCTAACAGTATCATTATAAATAATTACAAAATCATTACATGCTAAAGAATCAGTTTCAACACTAGTTAAACCAGTAATATTCGTTTTTGTCTCCCCTAGATTAATTGATACATCACCAATAACTAACTTAGAATTTTCTAATTGTGAATTACTAACTCCTTTTGATTTTATAGATACCGAACCTGCTGCAGTTACACTAAAATCATTTGTATCAAAACTAGAAATTCCTTTATCAGTATCAGTTGCTAAATCATTAGTTGTGATAATTGTACCACCACTAGTAGATAAAGTAAGCGTATGGTCTGCTGTTAAATTATCTACACCCAAAAGAGTAATTTTATGTGAACCATTACTTGATTTTTCATAAAATTCTATTTTACCTGCACTTGTATCTCCATTTTTTAAAGTAAACAAACTATCTACAATAACATTTGGTGAAGTAAAAGTAAAGTTATCGCTACCACTATCTATTCCTTTAATTTGAAGTTCACCATTAGATATCGTTAAATTTCCAGTTGAGGTACCAGTTGCTGTTGTAGTACCTAAAATAAATTTTCCTGCAGAACTGTCCCATCCTATAAAAGCATTATCTCCGGAAGAACCACGTTCAATTATAATTCCACTGTCTCCTATTTCAACAGTAGTTAATCCACTACTTAGTTCTATAATATTAGAACTTGTTTTTACTGTGGATGCTGTCAATAATATTGTTCCATCTGTATCGTTTGAAATTGTTTCACCATTACCAAATGTAATATCATTTCCAGTTACAGTTAAATCACCCGCAACTGTCATATTAGAACTTGTTTTTACTGTGGATGCTGTCAATAATATTGTTCCATCTGTATCGTTTGAAATTGTTTCACCATTACCAAATGTAATATCATTTCCAGTTACAGTTAAATCACCAGCAACTGTCATATTAGAACTTGTTTTTACTGTGGATGCTGTCAATAATATTGTTCCACTTGTATTTAAAATAAAATTGTCACTACCACTATCTATTCCTTTAATTTGAAGTTCACCATTAGCTATCGTTAAATTTCCAGTTGAGGTACCAGTTGCTGTTGTAGTACCTAAAATAAATTTTCCTGCAGAACTGTCCCATCCTATAAAAGCATTATCTCCGGATAAACCACGTTCAATTATAATTCCACTGTCTCCAGTTTCTGTTGTAGTTAATCCACTACTTAATTCTATAATATTATCATCAATTGTTGTATTAGTAGATTTAATACTAGTTGTTGCTGACCCTGTTATTGCAAGATTACCATTTATAGTAAAATTACCATTTTTATCTACAGTTAAATCTCCATTACCATCAGCATCAGTAATTTTTAAACTAGTATCAAAAGTAAATTCCATATCACCACCTTTAATCTTATTATTAGTATTATCTGTGAAAACTAAATTTTTTTTAATATTAACATCATCATTAGATAAATGTAAAAAGTAATCAGATAAAGTTGCTGTTTCTGTAGTAGTATCTATATTGGTAGAATTAGAAAAATATAGTTCACCATCAAAATATATTCGTGGTTCAATACTACCATTGCTATTAAATCTAACAGATGTATTAAAATTAGAATATCTATTTGGACTGGTAGTTGTTGAATTTAATAATTCAAACATATTTTTATAACTAACGACACTTAAGGTAGTATCTTGATATAATTTAAAAGTAATATTACCTTCTTCATTACTATTAATAATATCACCATTATGAACTATCAATCTATCAACTTCAATAGGTAAATAAAAATCAGTTTGATAAACATTCCCATTCATTTTATCGATAATACTTGTATCAAAAGTTTCAAATGTATTTCTAACAAATTTAGCATTATGATAATAATTAAAAATATCAACATCTATATTTTGGAATCTAACACTATCTTCTGTAAACATTGATACTACATCACTAACTGAACTTTTTTCAATATTGGGTACAAATAAAATCATGTTCTCAGCTGCTTTTGAAGGTGATACATTTCGATAATCATTTACTTTAAAATTAAAACCAGAAATATTATGTGTATTATTTTTATTATTTGTATTAAATTGAATAATATTATCTTTAATAGTAATTTCATCTATAACTAAATTTAGACTATTTGCTTCAAAATAACAGTTATCAACATAAATAGTAGTATTTTTTTTTGAATATACGTTATCTCTGTTTAATATTATATTAAACGATGATTCATTAAAAGATGTTATCAAATCATTTGATAATGTTTCAACATACTGTAATAATTCTTCTTCAGTGTTATTTTTCATATTAGTAACAATTAAAGGATCAACTAATCTAATAAAATTACCATCTCTTGTTGTTATAATATTAGTACCTATTTCAGTAAGATTTGCACTATCTGATTCTAATTGACCAGTTTTGACTAATTGAACTGAAATGTCATTCGCACTCACTGAACTTGTTGATAAAATATCAAATAATTGTGTTGGTGCAATATTAGCAGTAATTTTGTCACTAGTTTTATAAACAATATTTCTATTTGTTGAATTACTAATATAATTCAATGGTCTAGAATTTCCATATTTAAACATTTATATAATAAGGTATTTTATTTTTAATTAAAATTTAAAAATCTAAATATAATTATATGGCATATAAAAATAAATTTGACCAACCTTATTATCTTAAACCTGATGACAATACACCGGAGATGAATGATATTTTATCTATAGGTAGAGAAGGAGATTTGTTTAAATTAAAAAAAGAATCTTTAATTAAAAAAATACCTGTTAATGTTTCTGATAATAATAATAATAATTTATTTCATTTAATCCTAAAAGAAGACCTTAAAAAAACTCAAACTAATATTATTAACTTTTTTAAATATTTGATAAATAATAATACAAATCCAGAACAACCTAACTTTCAAAACCGCACACCTCTTCATTATGCATGTATGAATCATTATAATATTATAATAAAATATTTATTAGATATTGGATGCAATCCTAATTTTAAAGATAATTTTGGTATGACTCCAATGCATTACTATATGGGAGGTAAGATTGAGCTTTATAAAGATACATCTCCAAAACCATTTAAAAATTACAAAAATAACCTTGATATAAAAACTAACAAAGAATTTGCTTCACTTCATCGTGAAGTTCATGATTTTATTTCTTATGAATACAGAGATTATTTTAGGTACTTTAATAAAATTATTGTTAGTATAACAGCGCAAGATAAAAAATATGCCAATGATATAACTAGAATTGTAGAAGCTTTAGATGGGAACGTATCAGATGTTACATCAAGAGAAGACAGAACAAAAGAACTCCTTACTAGAGCTAAAAAAATTAGGAGTATATTTGAAGGTGCAATTGTTAATGTTTTTAATCCTAAAGAAATTGGTGCTAGAATAATGGAAGAAACTAAAATTAAAAGATATGATGATGAAACTAATAATAATAATATTTACCCTGCCTTACCTGTTGATTACAAAAAAGAAGGTGATGATGAAAAATGTAAACATTTTTTTATTTTTAAGGATTTTAATTTGACTAGAAAAAAAGATGATCTAATTGAAGAAATTAAAGCTAAAATAAATAAGTTAATAGCTGATGATGGATCTGATAATGAATCTGATAATGGATCTGATAACGGATCTGATGACGGATCTGATGATGATTCTGATGATGGATCTGATAATGAATCTGATAATGGATCTGATAACGGATCTGATGACGGATCTGATGATGATTCTGATGATGGTTCTGATGATAGTTCTGATGACGGATCTGTTAGTAATATTATTAATAATATTAATAATTTAATAAAAAATATAAATGATATTGATTTAAATGATATTGAATTAAATGAAATTTATAATATTGGAAAAAAAATAAAGAGAAGAAAAAAAATTATAGAAATATTAAATTTAATTATATCTTACATAAATGAAAACAATCGTATAAGACTTATAATTGGTTTAAATGGAAATGATATTAATTTGACTAGAAAAAAAGATGATCTAATTGAAGAAATTAAAGCTAAAATAAATAAGTTAATAGCTGATGATAAATCTGATGATAGATCTGATGATATATCTGATGACGGATCTGATGACGAATCTGATGATGGTTCTGATGATGATTCTGATGATATATCTGATGACGGATCTGATGACGAATCTGATGATGGTTCTGATGATGATTCTGATGATGATTCTGATGACGGATCTGTTAGTAATAATTTAATAAAAAATATAAATGATATTGATTTAAATGATATTGATTTAAATGAAATTAATAATATTGGAAAAAAAGCAAAGGGAAGAGAAAAAATTATAGAAATATTAAATTTAATTATATCTTACATAAATGAAAACAATCGTATGAGACTTATAATAGATTTAATTGGTTTAAATGAAAATGGTAATTCAGATGGAAATGATATTAATGTTCGCATAGAAAAGTTTTATATTGATTTTTTATCAAACATAGAAGATAAAGAAATTATAAGAAAAGAGTTATATGTTAATGAATATAGTGAAGATAAGAATTTAGGAGTAGCAGATTTTAAAACCTTAGAAATATCTAATATAGTAAATCAAAATAAAAAGAGTATAGATATGTTATTAGAATTTTTTATCAAAAAAATAGTACATCAATTTCATATTAAAAAATTTTTTGAAAAAAATGATAAAGAATTAGTAAAAAATAAAGATAAAAGTAAGGAAATAAATGCTTTCGAAAAAAAAATAAGTGATATTTACGATAAGACAATTACTTTCCACGACAAATACTGTAATATAAAAGACCTTAATAAAAAGAAGCTACTTATTGGAGTTATAACAGAAGTTGTTACCAATCATTTAGCTACAATGGTAAATAATACTATTAATAGATTAACTATTAGTATGATGATGATGGGTAGTGATACTGGTGCATTAACTGATTCAACTAATATCCTTGATATTGTTGATGATGATAATATTGTATTTAATTTTACTACTGATATGAATGATATTACCTTTAATATTGAAAAAGATGATAGTAAAAAAATAGAAAAAAAATTCATAATGTTTTCTGATGATTATTCAATTCTAGAGATAGAAAAAGAGTTATTAGAACTAAAAATAGATTGTGAAACTTTTACTCATATGTTATTAAAAGGAGCAACTATTAATGAGAAAGATGGAAACGGAAGGTTACCTTTAGATAATATTATTGATAATAAATATTATTGTATTGTAGATAAATGTACAGAGTATGGTTATAAATATGATTTTATGAATCATTCTGATAGAATACCATCTACTTTAAAATATGCCATGAAATCTTTAGTTAATCATGTTAAATCATTTGATTTTAATTCTTTTACTGATAACCAATATAAAGATCTTAAAGAATTAATTGAATCTAGTGGTGATGATTATGGTTTTCAAATGTATAAAGCCAATAAAGGTAGCTTTGAAGAGATTAATAAACATGGTAGATTAATTATAACAAATCATATTATGATTAGTGCGTTGATTAGTGCGTTGAAGTTGAAGTTACCTTTAGGTATATTTGTTGATAGATATAATTTAGGAATAACTTTAGAATTAGATAAATATGAAATGGGTTCGATTAATAATTTAGAAGAAAAAATAAGCTTAATATCTAACAAAATTACACTCTTAGAAGAAATATATAAGAAATGTATAGAATATTTTACTGGTGATAGATATTATCATACTAATACATTAAAAGGGGACCTATATAAGTTATTATATAAATTAAGTAAAGATATTATTAAAAGACAAATAGAATTGTTTATAAAAAAAATGATTACCGGATATTATGCTCACAATTCTACATCTGGTATAACTTCGGACCAACTAAATAATATCTTTAGTGCAGGTAGTATGATGAAGAGTAGTCTTAATGATAGCATGGATAGAATGATGGAATTATTTATCAAAAATGCTTGTCAATTATTTGAAGATGAAGATGAAAAAGACTCACATAATAATAGAACTGCTGGTGATATTTTAGGAGATTTTATTGATGAATTTTCTCTAAATAGTTACGTAGCAATTAAGCTAGATAGTAAGTTAATGAAATTACTAAAGAAAAATGTTGTAGGATATTTTGATAATTTTGTTTATCGTATGTTACAAAATTGGATGATTGTTTATGAAAATAATTTAAAATTCATAATTAATCATTACCGATTATTAAAAATAGTTGATAGTATAACAAAATAGTATAACCAGTTAATAAATTAAAACTCGTTACTTCTAATTTCATAAAGTTTTTTTGTAAATGAAGACTTTTTGGATTGTGTTCCGATTTCTTCGTGAGATTCATTCTTTTCAGTTATTAGTAGAGTAAAACTATGTTCCAAATTATTAAATTCTGGTACTGAACCATCAGGATAAAGAAACCTAACTACAAATTGGTCTAAATTAGATACAGGAATATCAAATTCAACTGGATAATTTACAAAAGTATTAAAAACTGCTTCTCCTAATGCACCAGGTAGTAATATTTTAGCAAATGCATTTCCAACAGTAGTATTTGAAAAAATGGATTGATAATCATTAAGATACATTAATAGGTAAAGATTTTCTCCAGAAAAATTAAAATAATTTATTCGATTATCTACATTTCCTATACTATTAAATTTTTTATCAACAATGTAATTATCCATATTAGTTGTAATATGTGAAAATACAGTAATTGAGTTTTCCTCTCCAATATTATTAAATCCTAGGATTTTACCTATTGTATCCGATTTATCAAATAAAAATCTAGTTAAATTTTTTGATTTAATTGTAACAGCACTACCACCACTTCCTGTGTTTTTAGTTTGATTAGAAGTAAATCTAGGTAAGATAATACTATAACTTTCAAAAGTTTTATCAATTTCATATACGGTATGTTCTGTATTAATTACAGTAACAGGAACTACATCAATACTATTACTATTAGATATTTCTATAATATCTCCTACTTCAACAAAATTACCTGGATGATATACTGTTAATTTGTAATAATATTTACTTTCTAATTCTACAATTTCGATACTAATACTATCAGGTAAAACTTCTATTTTAAATGAAGTGAAACTTATAAAATTTTTATCAGTATCTAAAGTAATTTGAAAATTATTAAAAGAAGGGTTTTCATCGGAATAATTTTTTCTTTTAGTATTATTAGTTTTACTTACAATAGCGTTTACTAAATTAGTTGGCGTATAATTACCTGATTCTAATTCGATACTATAAATAGTATCACCATCTTCAATATTTTGCCAATATAATGTATTATTTTTATTATTTCCTGAATCTTTAATTAAACTATCTATAAAAAAAAATTCAGAACTGACTAATTCTATTCTTACAACATTATGAAATATCTTAGGAAGACTTACTATGTAATAACTCGCATCTACAAAAGCTTCTAAAGTTTTAACTATTTTAGCTAAAAATACATCTGTATTGTTAAAACTTAATGAAGAATTTGCATTTATATTTATATCAATAAATATACTTTCATTTGTAATATCTACTATTTGATGATAACCTTTATTTCTATTATAGTTTACCGGATAATCTGCGTTAATATATTTAATAGGAATTCCTGCAACAGAACTAAAACTAAACTCAAACACATTTTCTACATTAAATAAAGATTCACCATTATATCTATTTGGAATTCTTATAAAAAATATATCAGTTTCTAAATTAAAAGTTTCTGATAAAATACTAGGAATATTATCAATTTCAGAGGGTACAACTATATTAGCAGATTCTTTAATTATATTAGTAGGAATATTACCAATAGTATCAGCAATTGTTTTAATTATTCTAATTGAAATTTTTTGTTCCTCAATAGATGGTTTATAATTATGATTAGGGATATTAATAGCTATATAATCAAAATTAGGCACTAGATAAATATTATTACGATAAATCCTTTTTTTAATATTATAATTTTGAATTATAATTCTATCATTGATATCAAAATAATCATTTTCATTATTAATTTTTATTTCTACAATAGATGAGTTTTCAGTAAACTTAATTGAATTTTCTAGTAAATAAAATTTCTTTTTATCAGTTATATTTTTTGGTTCTTTATTTCTAAATCTACTATCAATATTAAAAGCAGATATCTTAATATTATCTTCATTTTGTGAAAGTATTTCTTTTTTCTCCCTTTTCTTCCTAACAAGATCTAATAATTTATTATCTCTTTTTTCAATATTTATTCTACTAATTTCCATTATTCAAATATATTAATTATAAGTTAGATAATTTTTATTATTAATACGAATAGTTTACATCATTAATAAATTTTAATTATCTACTAAATAAAAAATAAATATTACTAGAATAAGATATCCTAATGGTTGTGAAAATTTATTTTTATATTTCACATGATAATAAATAAATTCATTAAAGTGTAAGACATTAAAAATATTATTTTCTAATTTATCTAATTCAATAAATCCATAAAATTTTTTAAGTACATCCCATTTTATAGGATTTACTAATTCATCATAATTATCTTTTTGTGATTCTATCCTATACTTTCCTTCTATATTTTTAATTTTAACATTTTTAAAGTGATAATTTATTATTTTATTTATATTTAAATTATTTTTTCTATTTAAAATTATACAAATTTTATTACTTAAATTATCTATAAATTTCTGATCTAATAATTGATTAGCTAATTTATTATTAAATTTGATTTCTAAAATATTATCGGTTTTGAGAGTTAACTTTAAACATTTTTTATAGATAATAAAACTTTCTTGATAAATTAATTCACGTATTTTAGTTTGAAAATTTTCCATATTAATATAATAATATGGAAAATTTTTTTGATTACATTATAGTAATAGCACCTATTATAGGCTATATTCCTCAAATTTATAAAGTAATAAAAAATAAATCTGATATTGGATTTAATACCTTGAGACTTTCTTTTTTATTTAATTCAGTTATTATAGAGTTTTTTTTAAACTTAGCTTATAATATTAAAACACAACAATATTCTTTTCATCAATATGCTAGAACATTTTCATTAATGGTATCATTTTTTGGTATAATTATTAAAATAATAGTAAAAACAATTTATGCTGAAAATAAAAAAAATATGATGATTCACAATATAATTAATATTTCATTATTATTTACTTATTCCTGTATATTTTTACCAATAATACTTTTAACATCAAGTAATATAATTGTTGCTTTATCAGTAGCCAGTTCTATTTTAAATTTTTGTAATTATATCCCACAAATAAGAGAAACTATTAAGTTAAGAAAATCAGGATCATTATCTTATCTGGCAGTAATATTTGATTATATTGGTAATATAATAATTTTTGTCTACATGTTAACTTCAAATCAAACTGATTTCTTAATACTAGCTCCAATTATAATTGTACATCTTTCTATTATTGTTCAATTATCTCTAATGATATATTTTGACTATAATATTAAAAAACACATTCAAAATTATACTCCCATGATAGAGATGGTTGAAATAAAAATAAGAGATGTTGAATCTGAAATTGAAGTTTAATATTATTTGTAGGCAATTAGAGTAAATAAAAAAAAATAATGTTAACACATAAAAAAATATTATATATCATATAAATGAATAAAATAGAAAGCCTTATTTACAGTGTTTTTGGAAAATATGGTGCTACTACTAATTGGGAATACTTATTAGAAAATGGTACAATTGATTCTTTAAAAAATGAACTTAATATAAAAAATACTAAACCTGGGTTTTTTTATATTTGGGAGAATTATTTCGATAATCATTATGTTGCTGAATGTAATTATTTTAAAATAATTAATTGGGCCTTAAATAATATATCAAAACCTAATATAACAGATTCTGATGGTAATACTATCCTACATTTACTTGGTTCATATTACTCAAAAAATAAATCAAAAAATAAATCAAAAAATAAAAAAATAAATCAAAATATATTTTGGTTCCTACAATTAGGAACAAATCCTAAATTAAAAAATAATGATGGATTCACATGTGTGGATCTTGCTAATATGAATACAAAAAATTTTAATATGTTGGTAGATTGGAATGTTTGTAAAGAATGTTATACTATGATAGGAAAACCGTTAGATTTTTATAGTTGTAATGGTTGTAATAGACTAATTTGGATTGATGGGGAATTAGATGAAGTGTTTGATAATATAGAATTTATATTTGATAGTTAATTTACATAATAAAAAAAATTGAAAAAATGATCCTATTATATCTTAATGGAACCAACATACATCCAAGAACAATTTTTGAGAATTTCTCAACTTACTAATAACGAATTCGTTAATGAACAGATTAATTTTTTTGAATTGACTGATCTTAATGGTCTACAATCACTATTTAAAAAGAACAAAAAAGAGTTTATTGTATTTATTTGTAAGAAAACTGATGCTTTTAGAATAAATCTAGAAGTAGAAGAACATCCTGAGCCTTACAGTTATTCCAATGAGGATAGTTGTATTAAAACAATTAATTTTAATTTTAAGGTAATTATAGATAAGTTGGAACAGGATAAATAAATTTTTATTTTAAATTATTTTCTTACAATGTTATCTAGAAACTCCTTATAGAACAATGAGTTTACTAAATTCACAGGCAGAGCATTGTAACCATAAATACAACCTACTGTAGATCCTACAATTGCAGCATTTGTATCTGCATCTCCACCTTCTTTAATAATGTTAATAATGTTAGGAAGATATCCTTGATTAATATTTCTAAGAACAATAGCTATACATCCAATTGCTTTATAACAATATCCTATGTTTTCATCCAATTTTAAATCTTCTATTCTTTCATAATTAAGATAATTTTTTAGTTCTAGAATATATCGGTCAGGTTCAATAGTATTATTTTGTAAAAAATTATTAATATTTTCTTTTATGATTTCATCCATTTCATCTGAACATTCTTTCAACTTAAAATCGTGAATCATTAATTTTAATTCATTACAATAACTTATAAATGATGGTTTAATATCATTTATGATATTATCAAAATCCATATAATTCTTTTTTTTAATTATACGGGAAATCAATTCAGTTTGAAACAGGCATGCTAAAATTGGGTTTGGGTCTGTATGTGTTATTCTATTAATTTCAATAGTTTTCTCCCTACGAATCATATCATCCTCAATTATACCCAAAATACCAGAAGCCATCAAGCTACCATTAGATGACATCATCATTGGACGAAATGGATTATAAACCCATGCTCTAAATCCAGCATAAACTGGGTCAGACAAAGCATATTTATCACCTTGCCAAATTGCAAATGTATTACCTAGTCCATGACATTTATCATCACCACATGCAGGAAACCCATTATCAATCCATTTAATTAATGCTCTAGCATAATTAATTGGATTCAATTTATTTTTTTTTAGAAGTTGGTATCTAATAATCATTATGTCGGTATCATCTGTCCAATCTCCTCTTTTCCAGTTACTCCTATGATAATCTTGAACAATCGTATCAAAGGTAAAATTTTGAATATCCTGGTATTTCTCATTTACTTCAGTTTTTTTCATAAATTCAGTTGCTAATCCAATAGCATCTCCCAAAGCTTGGGAAAAAATTATATTCTTTGCAGAATTAATCATATAAATTAAATATTCTAATTTATTTCAATTTTTTTATATATATATATATATATATGGAGAGTTTAGGAAAAAAATTGTATAATAATGCAATAAAAAAATTAAACGAAATAGAGGAAGTTGAGATTAAATCATTATCAAATAAAAATTTATTGGATTATTTGGTGATACAATTTCATAGTGAAATTAAAAAAATAAATAGTTTAGATGATGTTAAAAATCAAGATATAATTGTAAGAATGAATAAGGATTTATATTTTAGAAATCATAAATTAATTGTAGAACAAGCTACATATTTTAGAAGAGTTGGTGATAATATATATAATACTATAGTAACTGTTAACAATAAAGAATATATAACTAATAAATATGCCGATGAAGTAAAGGTTAAATTTAATACAACTACTCATGATTATTATATTATTAAAGTAAACGCGGTGGTAGCGAATCCAGATGAAATTATTTATCATGGTTCAAGATATAAATATGGTATGATTAATTATCCTGATGAATTTAGTGTTAAACCAGATGGAACCTACATGGCATTTGGAGGTAATAAAGAAAGATTAGAATATAGACCATATAATTATATAGGTAATTGGTTTTCTGGAAATGCTGACTCTGTAGCTGGTTATGCAGTAAATTATGATGATAATTTAAAAATTAGAGTATATAAATATAAAATTAGAGAACAATTTAATGTAATTAATTTGATAAAAGAATCTAATGATAATTATTGGAAACATCAATTAATGTTTGTTAAAACATTAGTAAGAGACCAAAATATTTTTAACATTACATCTCAAACAAGACTTCATTGTTTAGATGGAGATGTTGAAAGAGAAGAACGCCAAGAAGAATCTAAAAAAAATAAAGAAGAAAAAAAATGTGCAGATGGTAAGACGAGTATTTCTAAATTTAATTATACAAATTTTAGAAATTTAAGAAATCTAAAAAAACCTTCAGCAGCTGGGTTATATAATTATGAAAAAATGTACAATAAAGTTGATAATAAATTAAGTGATGATGGTGAAATTGAGATGAAGTGTGCTACTAGCGGTGATGGTGATAAAATATTTTCTTCAGAATTATGTTATCTATATCATAACCAAATTGATAACGATTATAATATAAATGGATGGAAATGGGAAGAAGGTCAAATTAACCATTTTATGATCTGCGATACAACAAAAATAGATCTAATAAGTGCTTCAAAAGATATGGATTTTTTTAATAATCGAGGGACTTTTATTGAAAAAGGTACAAAAGAATTTTTAGATGGTGATTATTTTAAAAAATATTTAAAATATAAAAATAAATATATTAAATTAAAAAAAATTTTACAATCTTCTTAATATACAAGTTTCTATAGAATCGATTCATGAATTGTCTAAGACAAATTATATTCGCAATGCGAATCAATCACTTTCCAAAAATATTCCAAAAGAATATATTACTACGTAATCTAAAAATTGATTTACCGATTAAATCTTTTTATATTCATGATTTGTCTTAGACAAATTATATTCGCAATGCGAATCAATCATTTTCCAAAAATATTCCAAAAGAATTTTAAAAAAATTGATTTAAAACTTTAATGTATCTTAATATACAATGCCTAATAAAGCAACTGATTATGACAAAAAAACTCCTCGGGAGCATATTCTTACTAGGCCAGATACATATATTGGAGACATTGAAGTGACTAAAGAATCAATGTGGACTCTTAATATTAAAGATGATGAATCTAATAAACTTAATTTTAAGATGAAGAATAAAAAAATTAAGTTTGTACCTGGTCTTTTAAAATTGTTTGATGAAATTATTGTAAATAGCCGTGACCACAGTGTTAATGATACAACATGTGATACTATTAAAGTAGAAGTTAACACTGAAGAAAACTATATTACTATTTATAATAATGGTAATAATGGGATTCCTGTAGAAGAACATCCTAAATTTAAAGTATTGGTTCCTACTATGATATTTGGACAGTTATTAACAAGTTCAAATTATGACGATAGTAAGAAAAGAACAGTAGGTGGTCGTAATGGATATGGCGCAAAGTTAGTTAGTGTTTTTTCTAAAAAATTTACAGTTCGTGTAGCTGATCCAAATAATAAAAAATTATTTGAACAAACTTGGACAGATAATATGAGCGTAGAAGAAAAACCAACAGTAAAGAAATTTAATAATAAAAATGGATATACTGAAGTTACTTTTTATCCTGATTTAGAAAAGTTCGGTATATCTAGTTTAGGAGATCATTTTGGTCTTTTTGCAAAAAGATGTGTTGATATTTGCGGGAGTTCCAAAAGATTAAAAGTATATTTTAATGGTAAGAAGATTGATATATCTGATTTTAAAAGTTATGTAAATTGTTATTATCCAGATACAAATTTTATTATTGATGACAAAAATCCTCGTTGGAATATTGCAGTAGGTTTCCTACCAGAAAAAGGAGATAAATATATTTCTAATGCGAATGGTATTAATACGTATCTAGGTGGAACACATGTTAATCATGTAGTTGATAATATAGTTAATAACTTAAAAAATGAGCATATTCTGAAAAAGAACAAAGGACTTCGTGTAACTAATAATAGTATTAAACAACATTTAGTATTTATTATCAATGCTGTTATTGAAAACCCAGCTTTTTCAAGCCAAACAAAGAATTCTCTAACTTCTAAAGTCAGTAAATTTGGTTCTAGATATGAATTAAATAATGTCTTTATTAAGAAAGTAGCAAAATCTGGTATAGTTGAACAAGTTGTAGAATTTGCTAAACTTAAAGCTAAAGTAGGACTTAGTAAAAATGATGGTAAAAAACAAATTAAACTTAGAGGTATTCCTAAATTAGAAGATGCTAATCGTGCTGGTAGCAAAGACAGTCATAAATGTGCACTTATTCTTACAGAAGGAGATAGTGCTAAAACTTTTGCAATGTCAGGATTAGCTATAACAGGAAGAGATCATTATGGTGTCTTCCCACTAAAAGGTAAATTACTAAATGTAAGAGAAGCAACTGCTAATAAACTTAAAGAGAATGCTGAAATTAATAATCTGATTAAAATTATTGGATTAAAATATAATACTGATTATGAAAATGATGATAATTTTAATAGCCTTAGATATGGAAAAATTATTTGCTTAACTGATCAAGATGTAGATGGTAGTCATATTAAAGGATTACTTATTAACATGTTTCATAGTTTATGGCCTTCTCTCATTAGACGTGAAAGTTTTATGACCAGTCTTGCTACTCCGATTGTTAAAGCTTTCAAAGGGAAAAAAGAAAAAATCTTTTATAACTTAACTGATTACGAAGATTGGCGAGACGTTGAAGCAAATTTGAATTCTTGGAAGATAAAGTACTACAAGGGTCTTGGTACTAGTACCTCTAGAGAAGCTAAAGATTATTTTGTAGATATTAATGATAAGCTTATTCATTACTTTTTCAAGTCAGCAGTAGATGGTATTAAACCTAAAATTCAAATCTTAGAAGAAGACGATGATGCTATCACTCTAGCTTTCGATAAATCTAGAGCGGATGATAGGAAAAAATGGTTAGAAAAATATGATAGAAATGCTATTATTAATTATGAAGAAAAAAAAGTACAGTATAGCGATTTCATTCATCGTGAATTAATACACTTCTCTAATGATGACCTTAGTCGTTCTATTCCTAGTATGATTGATGGTCTTAAACCATCGCAAAGAAAGATTCTTTATGGTGCTTTTATGAGAGGTTTAGATAAAGATGAAGTTAAAGTAGCTCAGTTAGCTGGTTTTGTTTCAGATAAAGCTCATTATCATCATGGCGAAGATTCTCTTAATAAAGCTATTATTGGAATGGCACAAGATTATATGGGAAGTAATAACATTAATATTTTAAAACCAAATGGTCAATTTGGAACAAGATTAATGAATGGAAAAGATTTTGCTAGTCCTCGTTATATTTGGACTAAACTAGAAGACCTTACTAGTATTATTTTTAATAAATTAGATAATCCAGTTTTAGAAAAACAATATGAAGATGGATATGAAATTGAACCAATGTCTTATGCTCCGATAATTCCTATGATTTTAGTGAATGGAGCATCTGGAATTGGTACTGGTTATAGTACAAATATTCCTTGTTTCAATCCTGTTGATGTTATTCAAAATATTAAGTTACTATTAGATAATCAAAAAAATAAGAGTGATAATAAACTTAAAAAAATGCATCCATATTATCATAATTTTAGTGGAAAGATTAAAAAACTTAATAGTAATCAATATGAAAGCTATGGTTGCTATATTGTTGAAAAAGATAATTTGGTTATTACAGAACTCCCCGTTGGTTCCAGTACAGGAAAGTATAAGGAAAACTTAGAAAAATGGATTGAAAAAGAGATGAATAAAAAGAATAAAACTAAGGTTAATTTTACAAGTTATACTGATAATAATACTGATAAACGAGTTCATTTTGTAGTTAACTTTAAGAATGGTAAGTTAGATAAAATGAAGGATATTGAAAAGACCTTTAGATTGGTTGATAAAATTAATCTTACTAACATGAATGCATATAATGCTAAAGGAAGAATTCAAACATATCATAACATTAGCACTATACTAAGTGAATTCTTCGAGTACAGATTAGAAATTTATAAGAAGAGAAAGGAATATATGTTAAATATTCTTGAACAACAGTTAAATAAATTAAATTATAAAGTAAAATTTATTCTAATGAAACTTGAAAAGAAAATTAAAATAGAAAATCGTAAAAGGAATCGTCTGGTAGAGAAACTTAAGAAATTAGGTTTTCCGGAATTCAGTAATTCTTATGACTATCTATTGGGAATGCCTTTATGGAATCTCACTTTTGAGAAAGTGGAAGAATTAAAGAAACAAAGAAATCTTAAACAAATAGAATTTGATAATCTTAAAGCTAAAACAATTGAAGATATTTGGTTAGAGGAATTAGACAACCTATTAGAAAAATATTATGTTTGGATTGAAAGTAAAAAAGTAGCGGATGAATTCTTTGATAATAAAAAAACAAAAAAGAAAAAGTCAAAGGAAAAATCAAAATTGAAAGTTGTTTAATTTAATGTGTAGCTAAAATACTACATCTAAATTTCTTTACATTTTCTGAAGTATCTATACAAGATTTTAAATATTCAATATATTTTTCTTTACAATGCTCTGTAGTAGAAAAATCAGGTTGATTATTTTTCTTATTACAATCTGACCAAGATTTTAATAGAAATTCACAATTATTTATTGTTTCAGTTGATGACATATTATATTATTTACTTTTATTTTTAAATTTTCAATTTTTAACATATTTTATTTAATTCCTTAACATTAAAAATCTTTTCTAAAAATTTTTGAGATTTTTTTTGTACCTTTTTATCTTCTTTCCCTAACATGTGGAAAAATATATTAAATAGCTTATCATTCTTAGAAGATAATGATATTAAAGGTATATCATATTTATCAGTAATTATAATAATATTTGCTTTATTTTTATTAATAATTTTAGCTAATTTCGTTTTTAAAATACTGTTAAAATTATAAAAAGTTGCTAAATCTACAAACCCTATAAGGGTACTGTCTTTAGTACTATCAATAATTTTTATAGGAGTTATTAATTTTTTATTATAATTTATAAAATCAATAAATCTTTGATTATTTACTAAATGATGTATATATTTTCCTTTTTGTACTCCCATATTAATATCATCTAAATTTATATTTGCATTTATAAATTTTGTTACTTTTTTATTAAAAATCAAATTATGAACATTAATATCAACAAATCTTCTCATAGGGGATGTAGCATGAGTATAAAAAAATGAACAAATATCAAAATGTCCTATTGGAAAATACTGATACTTGGCTTTCATTTTTAATTCTTTATCAATTAATTTAGTAGAAATATCTAAGTTAGTTTTTGATTTAATTAACAATAATACTTGTCTTAAAGCCAGCATTAATTTTAAAAACTCAAGGGATAAATTATTACTATCATATCCAAATTTAATTAGGAATTTTTTTATTAAAACCATGCTATTAGTGTTATTATTTTTTTTTTGTATCTTAAATAACATTTTTCTAATAGTCTTATTTAGGTAAAAATCAATACTACGTTCTGGACTATAAAGATTTCTGAAAATACCCATTTTAGGAAGACTAACTTTTTTGTTATTAATAGAATTATCTAAGAGTAATTTAAGATTTTTATTTCCTATTTTCATATTTAGATTCAAAATATCTTTTCTTGAAAGATAATATTTATTATTTTTTATTTTAGGTCGTAGATACATCATATATGAAAAATAAATATTAGCTTCTAATGCTGTATATTCTATCAAACTATGACTCCACATATCTACTGGTGAAAAATCTAAGTATACATTACTTTTCTCCCTAACCATGTTAGATGGAATTTTAATTAGAGTATCCTTACCTGTATGATTTAATGAATTAACAAAAAATATATAAATTTGTTTTAGATTATTAGCTAAATTTTTTTTTAAATTATTTGAATAACTACTACTTCCTTCATATATAAATTCATTAAAATCTCTATTTAACTTTTTATTACAATTAATTATTTTTCTATTAATAAAATGATTATTATCAAACATTTTTTCTGGTTTTAATATGAACGATTCAGAAAATTTTTTATAAGTTGTTCCAATTATTTTTAGATTTTTACTTTTATGTATAGAAACTTTTTCTGGAAAAGGATGTATAGTGAACTTTTTAAGATTAGTAATCTTATAGGTCATATTTATTGTAATGGCATTATTTTTATCTCCATCTAATGATAAATAATCTTCAGATAACATTCTGTCCATCATTGGTAAATTGTATTTATCTAAATAATCTGTATTACATTTATATTTACTGTAATTGTAATAGTAATTATACTCAGATGGTTGCAAGTATGACATTGTATCAGATATATGAACAACCAGTTTAATATAAGTAGCTTTATATGATTTTGTAATTGTCATATTATCATCCAAGTAAAATGCAGCAATAGCATCGTCTCTATCTTTACTCCCATCTGGATCTATAGCAAATGCTAAATTTTCAGGATGATTCTTGTAATCAACTATTTTCTCTTTAGAATGTATCATATCATTAAGGTCATATTTATATGGTAACATTAGATCGTAAATATAACTAAGATATTCATCAAAAGTAATTGGAATAGTATTTTCAATCTTAAAATTATATTTATCAATAAAACTCACTAAAAAGATACAGTAGCTTTTTATTTTTTTTAATTTTATCTGATTAATAATCATCTTATCATGAATTTTACAACGTGTTAAAGTACTAGATTTATAAGTTTTGTTATATTTTAATAAATCTAAAATAATATTATTATTATTAACCCACCCAGTTATAATATATTTATTAATATATTTAGGTTTGATATCAATATATGATTTTTTATTATTTTTAATAAAAGATGGTATTGATTTAACCTCATCAAATAAAAATAAACTAGAAAATACTTTTGTATTAGGTTTAGATAAAGTTTCTATGTAAAAAGTTTCTTTATTTTTATTTAAAATAATCTTTGTCATATTTTTATTCAATGTTAAATAAAATTTAGAAACTTTTGAATATTTATCTATATAAAAATCAAATATTGTAGGTACAGTTTTATTACTTTTAATAATGTAAAAATTATCCTTAAAAATAACACCATTAGTAAGATAACTAGATAAAGATACTAGAATTCTAAAAATATTATATTTGGTAAAATCTACTTTTGAATAATCATTGTTATTTGATAATAAACGAAAGTCATATTTCGACTTTTTGTTATTAATTTTTTTTATTTTCCATTCTATCATTATTAAATAAAATTAGAAATTAAATATATATATATTTAATGGAAAATTATAAAAAGAAATATTTAAAATATAAAAAGAAATATAATAATTTAAAAAAAAATAGTACAATTACTATAAAAAAATTAACAGGTGGTTCATATAAGATGGAAGGAATTATATAAACCTGGTAATACAGAACCTATTAGTTGTAGTTTTAAAATCCCTAATTTAAATTATTTTAAAATATGTTTGCTAAAAAATCTAAACACTAGAGGAATTACAGAAGAACAAAAAAAACAATATGATATTGATTATTTTAATATTTCCAATGTAGAAGTAAGATTAGTACATCTAGGTAAGATTATTGAAACTAACGAAGATTTAGAAAAAGTATGCCAAGAATCATGTGATGTGTTTTATGCTTTAAAAAAAATAGATACTATTAATGTTAATATTCGTCCATTAATAGGAGAACATTTTACAATTAAAACAAGAAATACAATGAATGTTAGAAATTTAATAGAAAATATAAAGAAAACTAGAAATCTTAATATAGAATTTGATTTAATTTATTCTGGAAATAAACTAGATAATTTTAAAAAATTAGTAGATTATAATATAGAGAATAATTCAATAATCGTGTTAATGCATAAAATTGAATCTGGATTTAGATTAGGACATGGTAGGTTAACTTTACCAGGTGGTGTATATTATATTGGTCCTGTATCTTTTGATGTTCCACATGGAATAGGAAAAGAATATTATCCTAATGGTAAACTAAAATATGAAGGGAAGTTTGTTAATGGACTTAAAGAAGGTTATGGTAAATATATACACTCAGATGGTGCATATTATACTGGACCTTTTGTTAATGATGTTCCACATGGAATAGGAAAAGAATATGATAATAATAGTATCCTTAGGTATGAAGGTAATTTTGTTGATGGAAAAAAACATGGTAAAGGAACAACATATGATGATAATGGTGTCCTTGTGTATGAAGGTAATTTTGTTGATGGAAAAAAACATGAATTTGGAACAGAATATTTTGAAGGATTATTATCATACAAAGGTGATTTTGTTAATGATAAAAAACAAGGCGAAGGTATAGAATATAATTATGAAGGTAATAAGATATATGTAGGTAATTATGTTAATGAAAGAAGAGAAGGTAAAGGTATAGAATATTACGAAGGTAATAAGATATATGAAGGTGATTTTG
>Ga0206131_10002485_pt1 | contig 22251 bp, 17 predicted proteins | sample Helgoland_Spring_FD_148636 | JGI IMG/M metagenome (GOLD analysis project Ga0206131, IMG submission 148636) | Pelagic subsurface seawater microbial communities from Kabeltonne, Helgoland, North Sea - Helgoland_Spring_Bloom_20160517_1 | ecosystem: Environmental > Aquatic > Marine > Epipelagic ...
ATCTTTTAATGACGGTGTGTTTTCTTCCGATTTTTTGTTCTGCTTTTTCATAATCCTTTTTCTGGTGTTTTCCGCTAACCTTTCTGTCCGCCGCTTTTTCGTTTGTCTTACTTATTATTGTGCCGTTTCAAATTTATTACATCTACATATGGCCGCAAAGTCCAGGGGAGGACTTCCCAGTTTCACTGTGCATCGTAATGTTAATCCCTGTGATGACTACGATTTTTTTACTCATCATATCCCAGAAAGCAACTACTTGCGTAAAAGATGCTGGATTCAAGGTTGGTTTAATGGGGTCAAATATCGACGAAGTCCGCAGAATGACAGAAATGGTCAAACTCAAAGATAGCTCCTCATCGGAACGCTAATTAAACTGTCATTGCCTTGTGGCTTCTTTCACTTGATCGAGAATCTTCTCTCCTCAACGGAACTTCACCTGCCAAGGCTTCAGATCTTGAACGATCCCCTTGGATTCCTTGCCCATCTCTTGTCCCAGCGTTATGATTAGAGCCTCCACCCTCGTTACGAGATGGTTCTCCCCCGGCTTCTCCTATTGCTTGAGTATCGCTTTTTATTGCAGGGTGAATTTGCTTCTTTGAGACTGGTATTTGTGAAACCTGTCCTTTCGAGATATGCTCCTTCGAGATTTATCTCTGCAAGGTATATTTCATGAAGATTCATTCTGTTGGGGTCTGCACATTGTCCCTCATCGTGACTATTTGTAGAAGATGAATCCGAGGATGTAGTCACGGAATCCAGCGGCATCCATATTGCCACGTAGGTCATTGGCGATGTTCAAGAGTTGGCTTTCGAGTTGTCGTTTGTGGTCTTCTGACATGTGTGGTGGAGTGAGTTCTTGGCGTAAGTTGAAGTGAGTTAACGGGCATCCTTAGTAAATGTGAGGTCACCGATCTCAACCGTGTCTGGCAGGTTGCCTTGAGATGTTAGTAGCTCGGGGTTGTCTTTCAAAGCGAGTAAATAATCGATGTGGTTTTTGAGAAGATTTTGTATCTCATGGCTCAGAGGATCAAGCTGCTTGTATTGCCTATCGATTTCATCAATCAATGACTGGCAATCGGTATCGGATTCTAAATTGAACTTGATGAGACTCTGATGAATGAGTGTGTTACGATCCTCCACGACTGCTTGAAACTTCTTCCGCTGACGCGCCAGCTCCTCAGGGTCTGGGATCACAATACGTAGTGCTGAGTGGAAGAACACCCGATCTATAACTTCAGGCTCAGGAACTTCTTTCGGTAGACCATAGATGGTTTCAAAAAGACGGTTGGCAATGGAGCCTAAGGTCTGCCCAGAGGTGGCAGCTTGAAGTTTTTTGAAGTTCTCCTCAATCTCCTCACCCTCGCCAAAGACATCCGAGCGAGCAATCACTCCTTTCAATAGCGACTCAAACTTCTGGTAGCTGTGAATCAGCTTACCGAGCTTCAGATAGGCTTGGTCTTGGATTGTGGGCGTGGGCATAATCAGAAGCAGTAAATGGAGCCAGCACTCAGAGTAAACCTACCCTTAGAGAAGCTCAATCATCTTGGCTAACGGTCTATCAGGAACATCAAATGCTGCCTAGGCTGAAAATGATCTATTCAAGCCCCCCCCCCAGAGGGAAGGAATTTGTTTCCCTTCACTAAGCAACACTGTCACCTTCAAGCCATGAAGGCTAAAGCGCACAATTGCCTCTTCTGCAACATCCCCCAAAAACGGATCATCGCTGAAAATGATTTCGCTTTTGCAATGTATGATGAATATCCTATTACAGATAGGCAAACAACAACTTAACCCCACTATGAAAACAATCCAAATAGCCATTACAGCAATTATATTGATAATTGTTGCTCCGTCAGTAATAGCTCAAGGTAATACAACTAAAAAATCGGACATGCGCTTCTGGACCGAGGCTACTACGGGAAAAAAAATCAGGGCAAGAATCATCTCCAAGGATCTAAATGGCCGACGAATCCAACTCCAATTAAAGAGCGGAAAGAAAATGTGGTTGGAATCAAGCAGGTTATCTATGAACGACCAAGACTATGCCAAAAATTGGACGTTTAGCCGTGTTAGCCTGAAAGCTAAGACGTTATCTTCTGGTGTAGGCAGATCTAGTATAACAACTGAGCTACGGAGCCTTACAATACCATCAAATGAATTAGGGGGGAGTGAAACCAAGCTTAGTGAAACCGAGGAAGATAAAAATAAAAACACTAGGCGCGAATTAGGGGTTACTTTTAACAACGGAGGATTAAATGAAGACTTCATACTTGAAGTTTATTGGTTAGGTTTCCCTAAGAATATGAAGAGTAATCGTAAGATTTACGCGATAACAGCACAGCATATTAATATCCCAGTGAAGAGGGTGACTTCTATCCGCGTTAGCGCTTTCTATAATTTTAGGGAACTCATTCATAAAGACTTAGACGGATCAACAACACGAGAAGCGTGGGGTTATACATATGCAGGTTGGCTAGTGCGCCTTAGCGATAAACAGGGCAACGTGGTGGATCAGCAAGCATCGCAAACAGCTCTTGAAAAACACTTGGAAAGTATCCCCATTCATCAACCCAAAAAAGCAGCTGGCGTAGCAGCAAGACAACCAAAAGAAGTAGGTGCTGGCGTAGCAGCAAGGCAGCCAGTGTATATTACCAAAATTGATGATGACAAAGACGACATCTTGAAGCTTGATAACGGAGGAATAGTCGAGATAACTCGAGGTTTCCTAGGGTTTGTTGGTTTTAGGAAAGATGCGGTGCTTTACAAGGATGGGGGAAGATGGAAAATTTGGATCGAGGGGAAGAAAGCATTCGACTGTGATGTTCTAAAAGCACCTCCACTTAGACCACGAAGTAGTGGCGACGTAATTTCAATCTCCGAAGTAAAGGGTGAGGGTGCAATCCTCACCACGCTAAGAGGCTCTATCTACGAAGTGGGTGATTTGCACGTCCTCGAAACGTCATTATGGCTAGGTAATTTTGAAGCTCTATTGATTGATGGCAATCGCTTGTTGAACCTAGATGAAGGCGGAGAAATAATTGATGTTACAAAGCTGAAATAGAGAGCCTCTACGGGCTCACCCTCACACCTAGAATGGGGGTGGCTCCCAAAGCTACGACACCTTCTCCTGATATAGGTGTTCCTGAAAGCCGATGAAGGTTTCGCGAATGTTTTCGATAGTGCCGAGTTCATTTTTGGCGTCATCGATTGTTCCGTAGTTGAGTTTAATAAGGTCACCCAGCTTGCCGTCATCGAGCTCAGACACGCCCTCCTTCACATACTGCTTGAGCACGAAGTTAAGGAATGCTTGCTGCTTGGCATCATAATCGTTGATCTGAATCAAAGCCTGTTGAGCACGGTCTGTGCGTGGCAGCATATCCTTCTGATAAGCCACGTAGTTAAGCACGTCGAAGAGATCGCTGTCCTCACCGTGGACGAGCTGGCGCAGGTCTTGAAGCTGGGTGTCGGTGTAGCCCTTGTCACTGAGCTCCTCCAGAAGCTTCTTGCGAGTGCTTGGCTTGCTCCAGATTTTACGTAGCTGATCTTCATTTTCAAAGAAGGCAGGCAGGTCACCAAAGAGCTGTTTGATGAACTCCTCAGCAGAAATCATGCTGCCGTCAGCACTCCAGAAGGAAGTGTTGATCATGGAGTCAATTGAGAGAGCCTTACCAGGAGACAGCTTCACCTCGACAAATTCACGTCGGCCACCCTCACAGGTGCAGGGGTCATTGCCGCATTCAGGACAAGGGTCTGGCTCGGGCTCTGGCTTCTCGCAGGTGCAGGGACGCTCACCACAAACCGTGCATGGAGCTTTAATGGGCGGATCAACTGGTGCCTCTGGTTCACCATCCCACTCAGGGTCTTTGAAGTGCTCATGGGCATCGACAAAATCATAGATCGTGAAGTAGTCTTTGCCTTCAAAGAGACGGGTTCCTCGGCCTACGATCTGCTTGAACTCGACCATCGACTTCACGGGACGCATCAAGACGATGTTACGCACCTCGGGGGCATCCACGCCCGTGCTGAGCTTCTGTGACGTGGTGAGGATGGTGGGCACGCTCTTCTCATTATCTTGGAAGTCTCTGAGATGAGCTTCGCCGATGTCGCCATCATCTGCAGTGACTCGGTGGCAATAGTTAGTATTTTTGCTGTCACTGTGCTGGTTAATCAGGTCACGCACCATCAGGGCATGTCGCTGGGTGGCACAGAACACAAGAGTCTTGTGGTTCTGGTTGATCTCGCTCAGAAAGAGCTTCACGCGGTAGGCCTCACGCTCCTTAATCTCGATGAGACGGTTGATCTCGCTCTCCGAGTATTCCTTATCAGGCTCGATATCCCCACCCTCGACCAGGTCGCCTTTGGTGTAGGTGTATTCATCCAGAGTGGTGCTGATCTCACGCACCTGGAAGGGAGTGAGGAAGCCATCATTGATACCATCCTTGAGCTTGTAGGTGTAGATCGGCTCGCCGAAATACTTGTAGGTGTCGGCATTGACATCCCGCTTGGGGGTGGCTGTCAGGCCGAGCTGCACGGCAGGAGAAAAGTGCTCCATGATCTTGCGCCAGCTACTCTCGTCATTCGCTCCTCCACGGTGGCACTCGTCGATGATGATAAAGTCGAAGAAGTCGGGATCATACTGCCCGAAGTAGGACTCAATTTCCTTGGGGCTATTGTATGCTGCCTGATCCTCAGCGGCCATGGCAAACTCCAGCTCCTGCTCCTGAATTTCGTTTTCCTGCTCTAGCTCGGCCTCGCTCTGGTCACTGGCCATAAACGACTGGAAGATGGTGAAAAACACGCTGCCATTGGTAGGCACTTTGCCCTTCTTCTTGATGTCCTTGGGTTTGATCCGCACCAAGGCATCGTCATCAAACTGACCGAAGGCATTAAATGCCTGGTCGGCGAGGAGGTTCCGATCCGCGAGAAAGAGAATCCTCGGGCTGCGGGTTCCGTCCCGCTTCAGGTTCCACTTCGCCTGAAACAACTTCCAGCAAATATGGAATGCGGTGGCTGTCTTGCCCGTGCCTGTCGCCATGGTGAGCAGGATGCGGTCTTGCTTGGCGGCGATGGCATCCAGCGTTTTCTCAATCGCAACATGTTGGAAATAACGAGGAAGGTATTTGCCCAGAAACATCGCAAAGGGCACTGCTTCAAAGCGTGCTTTCCAGTCGGCAATTTCCTTTTTGTAGGGTTCCACGGGGCTGGGAAACGTCATTTCCCAGAGTTCATCAGGCGTCGGGTAGCGATCCACATCACCCTCGGTGCCTTCCTTCATGTCGATGCCGTAAATCTTCAGTCCGTTGGTGGCATAGGTGTAGCGGATGTTGAGTCGCTCGGCGTAGTCCTTGGCCTGGCCCACGCCCTCGGTGTAGGGTAGGCTTTGATCTTTCGCTTCAATGATCGCCAGCCGCTTGTTGCGGTATTCCAGCACGTAGTCGGCTTTGAGTGCGGATTTACGTCTGCCCCCGCCAATGAGTCGTCCATCGGTGATCTTGATTGCCGTTTGCTCCACACGGATACGACTGCCCTCCACCACACCCCAGCCAGCGGCCTTGAGCGAGGGGTCGATGTAGTCGAGTCTGGTTTGTGCTTCGTTCATGGTGAGGTCTTATTGGGTGAGAATCAAAACCCGATCAAGAAACAATCAGGGCTTCAATCGTTGATTTTATAAGGAAAAGGGTTGGTTGTAGTTGTTTTTATAGGGCGAGGATCAAAACCCGATCAAGAAACTGTTTTTGTGGAGTTTATGCCCATATAGGTTCATAGCCGCTGCGTGGATGTTCAGGGTCAGCTACTTTGATGGCTCCTGCCTTCAGAGCTTTTTTGATTACTGTGGAGGCTTGTGCTGCGTTTTTCTTCTCAATGCCAAACCTCTCGCAGAGGCTGGAGTTTTTCATGCGTTCTCCATCGAGATATTTGATGACTGCATGTTGGTAGCAGGCTCTGACGCGCTCCGTGATTGTCATTTGAGCAAAAGTCCGTGGTGAATGTAAAATAACCCGCATACTTTCTTCTTCTGCTTGAAAATCAGGAGGCGGGAGTTGGTGAAGCTCCACACTGATGATCACTTTATCCAGCCCTGTCCCTTGCTCTTCACACATTTTCATGCGTCGCATTAGAGACGCGAGGGCCTCATTGCGTGAGCGCGGGGGCAGGTCAATCATCCGCTCGGTATTCACTAGAGGTTTCCCTGGGTTGGTGATTTCTACTCGCCCATCAAAAATTTCAATCAAAGGACCAGAGCCGCTAATGGTCATATCCTGATGAATCAAGGCATTGGCAATGAGTTCCCGAATAGCAATCTCTGGAAAGACGATCTGCTCCTTACGCTGCACACTGCCGATCTGCTCATTCACAGGCATGAGGTCTTTCATGTAATCCACTACTTTGATGAAGGCGATGGCATACCCCTTCTTTCCATCCACACGCTGCTTCACCGTGTCAGCCCGATTCCTGCCGTCATAGACAACAAGGCGAATACCTTTGCGTGCTATTGAACTGTCAAAATCATCCAAGTTGTCAGCAAAGAGCATCGCTCCCAGATTTGTGATGTTCCAATGCACTCCCACGTCTTTTTCAATTAATCCATCAGCGGCTAATCTCTCTAAAATACTTGCTTTGTTATCAGGTAAATTCTGCTCGGTGAGCTTAAAATAAGAGGGGTAGTCCAAGAACTTAATTACCTCATCAGGCGTGCAGAAGGATTTGGCAATCGCTTTCTCCCACATGTAGGGACGTAATGCCGTAATCAGCTTTTGGAAATGCTCTGGGCAATCCGAGAGCCTCGGTGTCGCGCTGCCAATGCGCACATAGGCGGTGTGGTCAAATTCCACAGGTGTCGAATGTGCAGCAGGAATCTCCAGTAGCACAAGTGCCCCGTCTGGGTGATCGACCTTTCTGAACTGGAACGTGATACGCGGAGTCAGTTTTTGCGTCAACCACATCTGAAAAACCTGATTGCCTACCGTCTTATCCTCAGGGCAGAAATTCGTGCCTACGATTCTCTTGCTCCCGTCCTCGATACCCCAGATTACATAAGCAAAGTCTTGTTGTTCAATCCGTGCAGCATTGGAAAGTGCTGAACACAATTTTCCGATCATTTCCTCGCTCTGATTGTTCTCTTTGAATTCTACACAGCTATGCTCGGAGTGTTCGGTCAGCAAGGCGTAGACCAATGCCAAATCCCGTTCAGGTGTGTTTCGAATTTCTTCCATGGGTAGGGTATAGATTAAGTGAGTTCACCCGCAAAGGCTTTTTGCAGGATGGATTTCTTCAGCTCGTCGAGGGAGGCGAGTTTGGTTTGGTAGTGGGCTTCGAGTTGCATTGTTTGATCTTTTAAATCCTCCAGGATGACGACGATCTCCTTCTGCTCTGAAATATCTATTGGAAGGTTAATTCTCAGTTTCTCCCACTTTGACTTGTTAATAATCGGCAAAGTGGCCTGCGCACTTTTGCCTGTTACCATAACTTGCTTCTGCACGAATGGAGAAATTAAGGCGTAGTATAAAAGCTTGGCTTCATAATCGACTGATGGAGTTAAAGCATTGATTTGTTGGTTTGAACTAACGGGGACATCTGTAAATCCAGTTTTACCTATGGTGGCACCGATACAAACCATCAACACCGAATGAGCTTCAAAAAGCCTGCCTTTTGATAACCCCGATTCACTAAGCATACTATCACCATGGTTAATGGAGCCGTCCTGCCTAAAATGAGCGGGTTTAACAAAGGGTATGTAATCTCCATAATTACTTCTGTCCTTCGTGGGAGGAGTGGTTCCAGTCTGAACGATGCCTACGTCTTTAAGCGTAGTCTCCACCCAGCCCTCGCCTTTTTGGGAGAAGATTTGGTTGAGTTTGGATTGGAAGAGTTCTTTGGCGTTGGCGATGTTTTGTTCGATGTTCGCCTTGGCTTGGTCGATGGCGGCAAAGGCCTTGTCCAAGACCTCCACAATCTCCTCCTGCTCGGATAGCGGGGGGATGGGGATTTGGAGCGATTTAACAAAGGGAACTTTTACACCCTGCACAGTCGCCCCCGTCCCCGCTGCTACAATAATCTTGGCTATGCTCTTAAACCAGTAGAAGAGATAGTTGACGTCGAGCGAGGATATGTCCTTAGGGATAATGCCTCTCAGGTCTTGGTTAATCGCAGTGTCTTGTCGAATAATGCAGATTTTTCCGAGCCCAACACGAGTAGCGATTACTACATTATTGCCTGGTATCACGTTGGATGAGCTATTCTTGATAGCATCTTCAGTGATACAATGTTCCGTGTTTGTGAGAATGTCAGACGATAGGTCACGGACGGTTGCCCATGGAATAGTCCCTGTATAAAATGCAGCGTTTTTCTTTGATGGTGTTCCGCCTCCAATTAAGTCACAAACATCACCAAGGCGCTTATTTGCCCACTCCTTCTTCATACCAGTTCCTTAATTGACTGCAGCAAGTCGGCCGTTTCCTCATCCAGGGCTTCCATTTCAGCCAGAATCTCCTCGGGTTCTCTGAGCGGGGCTTCCTCGGGCGTGTTCGGGTTTTTCACGCTGAGATCGAAGGTTTTGGCATCGATGTCCACCACCTTGAGGTTCCACGATTGCTCGGATTCTGGTTTCTTTTTCTGAAGCTCGACAAACTCCGCCATGTCCTTGTCATTGAGCGGATTGGTTTTGCCCATGTTGCGGCCTGGGTTGAGCTGGTAGAACCAGATGTTTTTGGTTGGCTCGCCTTTCTGGAAGATGAGCACCACGGTCTTCACCCCAGCCCCCTGGAAGGTGCCGCCTGGCATGTCCAGGATGGTGTGCAGGTTGCAGGATTCCAGCAGCAGCTTACGCAGGGCGACCGAGGCGTTGTCGGTATTACTGAGCACGGTGTTCTTGATGACGATGGCAGCACGGCCACCCGCCTTGAGCGACTTGATGAAGTGCTGCATGAACAGGAAAGCTGTTTCACCCGTCTTGATGTCGAAGTTCTGCTGCACCTCGGCACGTTCCTTACCGCCGAAGGGTGGGTTGGCGAGGATGACGTTGTAGCGATCCTTTTCCTGAATGTCGCGGATACTCTCGCCAAGGGTATTGGTGTGGATGATGTTGGGAGCCTCTATGCCATGCAGGATCATGTTCATGATGCCGATGACGTAGGCGAGGTTCTTCTTCTCCTTACCGTAGAAGGTGCGCTCCTGGAGAATCTCAAGGTTCTTGGTAGTCTTGTCCATGCGCTCCAGCAGGTGGTCATAGGCCTCGCAGAGGAAGCCACAGGAGCCAGCAGCACCATCGTAGATGGTTTCCCCAATCTGTGGATCAAGCACCTGCACCATGGCACGAATGAGCGGACGTGGGGTGTAGTATTGGCCACCGTTGCGGCCAGCATTGCCCATGTTCTTGATCTTGGTCTCGTAGAGGTCGGAGAGCTCATGCTTGTCCTTGCTGGATCGGAACGGCAACTCATCGGCGTGTTCAATAATTTCCCTTAGGTTATAGCCACTCTTGATCTTGTTATCGAGCTCGGAGAAGATTTCACCGATCTTGTATTCCAGGGTTTGCGGGTTATCGGTGGCAGCCTTAAAGCCAGCTAGGTAAGGAAAGAGCTCGTTGTCGACAAACTCAATGAGATCAGGCCCCGTCATGGCAACGTGGTGGTCTAACTTGCCCTTGTCGTCCTTAGGCATGGCCCAGCTTGGCCAACGATACTTCTCCTCAATAATGTGGTGGTATTCCTCACCCTCCAGCGCTGCCTCATCCGCCCTGTCCTGCTCCAGCTCATCGAGGTAGCGCAGGAACATGATCCAGGATGTCTGGCCTATGTAGTCCAGCTCACTGTCTGCCCCTGCGTCCTTGAAAAGGATGTCGTCGATGTTTTTGAAGGTTTGCTCAAACATGTGTGGGTGGATAGTGAGCAGGATCATTCTGCTAGTAAATGCAGAACACATGAATTTATGAGCGCAGTGAGGAATGATACAGCAGTGAGTAGGATTGAATACCCCTTAGGATAGCCTGTGTATCCTGTTATGCTTGAGTGGCATGCAGAGAGTGCGTAAGCTTCGTGCCAGAACTTAAATAGAATAATAACAGCAGCACATGAAGTCCGAAAAAAACAGTTCCGATCTCCTCTATGATACAAGTTTGAAGTCAGTTCCGGAGCTTAGCTATGAGGAGCCTAGCATAGATAGCCTAACGCTGTTTCAGAAATCTTGCCTAGATTTTTGCGAAGCTCAATCTTACACCGAGTTTGACACCATCTACTTCATTTTTCGTGAAGAGTGCCATGTCTGTATTCCTCTGATGCCCTTAAAAGATGCACGGGCAATGGAGATATCAGATAGGGAAGGTTTTTTTGGCGTGTTGATAAGCCCCCAAGGGTATTGCCAAATAACTTGTACTCATGGCGATCAGGAGGACTCAATCGCGATGACAGACGAATGGCTACAACTCAATCATCCCGCTGAGCTAGGAGACATTAGGACTGTGTTTTCAGGGCCTGCATTCGAGCAGTGGCGCGGAGATACCGTTTATAACGATTATACTAAGGAGCGCATAATTCTTGGCACGCTATCATACGAGGCCCCACTTAGTCCTGAATATTCCAAGCGCCACATTCAGCTATCATCTATTCTAGAGGATGTTTTTCTTCTCCTCGAAGAGGAGCCATATTGTGGGAAGTTGATCCCTATAACGGCATTGGCCAGCAGCAAAGAAGGTAATGAGCTGCTTGAGAAGCTTAAGATAGATGCTGATCGTAATCGTCATGATAATGAAGGTTTAGGATATCCACACTGGAAGATTAGGTATGAGGATTATTCTATCCTGCATGAGTGGGAAGGCTCTCTTTCAGAATTTCAGGAGAAGGCTAACAGAGCTGCGAGTAAGCTTGAAAAATCACTCGTCCCTTTATCGCATTACGACATTGTTTACGGTCAGAGTGGTGAGCTGGTTTCAGCACAGCTTTTAGGTACAACGCACCGATACTTTCATGCTGCGCCCAAATTTGTATTACGCGCTAATCGTAACGTCGTTGCTTTCACAAGGTTCTATGACCTGCTGAAGCACACGATGGCCTGTAAAGATAACTGTATTTTCACGATTCTTGAAAATCCAGCTGGGTGGCGAAAAGCTACAAGACAGAAAAAGGTGGAGCTGGAGAGTGAGCCAGCAGATCAAATGCGCGCATCAGTTAGTTTGCGGCAAGCTATTGAGCTCTATAAGTCGATTGAGTCAGGCTCTATTTTGAATGGGGCCAGCCTCGATGAGGTGGAGCGCCATGCCTACTCGCTAAGTCAATCTGTGGAAGGTTTCATAAAAAACGGCTACAAAAAAATATTGGAACCCCATTATCCTCCTCGCTTGCCGCACTTTCTTGAAATTGCATACCAAAAGTTCATAGACGGTCGCAGTGATCGATCTCGATCTGAGCAAAGTAGAAATTTGCTCAATCTACTGGGCCGCTCCTTACTCTATTTTATGCTCGAAGACGTGTCTGCAGCTGGCATTTCGGATCATACGATAGAGGGTATTGAGAGAGAGATCAGTAGCAACAAGCCACCGAGTGACGGACGCCTGTACGACCTACAACTTTCACTTATCAAAACATTATCCAAAACTGAAAAAGATCAAATCCCAGACATCACGGGAACACTGATGCATCACCTTCCTGCCATCATACGCAATCATTTACAGCCATTAGTGACCAAGCGAAACCGTGCCAACCACCCACCTTATGATGAGGATGGATTTTTAGCAGAGGCTGAGAAGCAGTTTCCTCAAGCCATTGATGCATTGAGAAGGGGCTTTAGTAGTCTGGAGCTTTTGGTACCTATCCACTTCAAGTCAAATGATAAGGGTGAAATCATTGTCACAGCAAAGTCCTTAACAGGTAGTCATTTTGAATACCCAGACCTCGATTTCAAATCAGCACAGAGCCCAGACAAGACACCGAGTGACACACTTCTACTTTGTCAGGTGTTTAAGCGTCAAAATAATCTTAACCCAGCAAGTAAAAAGCGCACTCGCCATGTAATACCCGAAATCACAAAAGCAACTCCACTTCGAAGATTCTTCAAGCAAAAGCATGGCTACAAGAAAATGGTCATGACGGGCATCCTTGATCGTGTGGCAAATGGTGAAGCTATATTTGAATACATAGAGGAATAGGTGCACAGGATACTCAAAACAGGCAATGAACCCCAGAGGGTGAGACACTGACAGGGTGATGTGTTAGTGGAGAAATGAGATACTCATTCCCCTAAAACGAAAGACATGCAGATGCCAACACACCGCTAAACTCACTCCATGGATTATCATTTACTACTTCGCCGTCCGTGATGAGCCCACAGCAAAGTACTTTGAGAAACACCATAGTAGCTGATCAGTGCTTACCTTCGCCAAAAGGCACATCGTGTAAATGCGATCACATCTTGCCGAATCCTTTCGATTCGCTAGACTACCTGGTATGAGAATCCGGTCAGCCTCACCCGATGAACACGATTCGGTAGCACAACTCATCCACCAAAGCACAAATTCTTGGTACGAAAAAAATCGTAGTCACACAATTTTTGATCCATCTACTCCCCTAGCGTGCCGGTTATTCACTGACGTCTATGGTGACCTCGATCCCAGTTGCTGCCTCGTCGCTGAGAAAGATGAAGGACAGCTTATCGGTAGCTGCTTTTATCATCCACGGGAAACACATGTCTCGCTCGGCATCATGAACACACACCCTGAGGCCGCGGGACATGGCGTGGCTCGCAAACTACTTTCCAACGTCATTGATCGCGCTGAGGGAAAACCTGTCCGACTGATATCAAGCGCAATGAATCTGGATTCTTATTCGCTTTACACCAAAGCTGGATTCACCCCGCAGGGCCTCTATCAGGACATGCAGTTTTCTGAGTCGTTGCGCGTCGATAACCTCCCTGCACAAGCTCTAGGGATTAGACAGGCGACAACAGACGACGCCACCGCCATGGCAGATCTAGAAATGAAACTCTGCGGGATTCGGCGGGAAAAAGACTACCAGTATTTCATTGAAAACAAACGAGGTATTTGGCGCTGCCTTGTCATCGAAAAGGATGGGGAGATCATAGGTTTTCTGAATGCTGTAAATCACCCCGCTAGCAGCATGTTAGGCCCCGGTGTTTTCAGTACGTGGCAAGATGCTTTAGCCCTCATCTGTGCGCACCACCACGCTAATCCCGACGCCCGACCGGTTTTTTTGGTGCCCGCTAACCAGAAGTATCTTGTGGCCGCACTCTATCACCTAGGTGCCCGCAATCTTGAGCTGCACGTTTCTCAAGTTCTTGGGAAAGCACCAACATCCACCGGCATCATCATGCCCACCTTCATGCCGGAGACCGGATAGATTACAAAAAACCCACCATTTTTATTTGTTGTTATTGCCAAGCGTCGTGGGATTCATACAAATAGAGTCACCAGCTAAAACTCATTATGCCTAAAGTTACATTTATCACCCCAGACGGAGAAAAAACCACGATCGATAACGCCGACGGCACACTCATGGAAGTGGCTACCGATTACGGAATTACCGGCATCGATGCCATCTGCGGTGGTGTCTGCTCATGTGCTACTTGCCATGTGCGTGTGACTGATGAATGGAAGGAAAAGGTAGGGCCACAGAACGATACTGAGAAAGATATCCTCGATCTAGAAGACGGAGCAGATGACAATAGTCGACTAAGCTGCCAAATCGAACTTACCAATGAGCTCGACGGATTGGTCGTTGAGGTCGTGGAACTCTAACCATTTAATAACTTACACCATGGAGACACCATCATGCCCGTATCACGATCCATTTAAAAAAGCGCGCCAAGAAAATGGGGCCATGGAGACCGAGGTGGCAGGAGAGAAATTAGCCCTTATCTTAGGCCACAAAGGTGTGCGGACTGCTGCACGAGACCACGAGACTTTCAGCAGTGACGCCCCATTTCGTGTGCCCATCCCCTCAGAGGAAGACGCCCGTAGCGTCCGCCAATTACCAATTGAAACAAACCCGCCTGAACACAAAGAATACCGCGCTATCGTAGAGCCGTTTTTCCGCCGACCACTACAGAAGGAATACATCGCTAGAATCGAAGCCCTAATCGATGAGCTCGTCGATCAGGGAGTCCAGCAAGAGTCGGTCGAAATCGTCTCTGAGTTTGCCCTGCCACTGCAGTCGCGTGCGTTAACCTATCTTCTGGATGTGCCAGAAAATGAGGCAGATATCTGGGTCGGCTGGGGCGTGCATGTGTTCCGCGATGGCAACAGCAACGATTCACAAAAAGGTAAGGCGCTAGACAACTACCTGCACGAGCAGCTCGACCTAGCAGAACAAAACCCAGGTGACGATTTTTTTAGCGCGCTAACCAAAGCGAAATATCAAGGTCAGCCTCTCACCCGTGACCAGATGCTCGGCTTTGCCAACCTCACATTTGCCGGTGGCAGGGATACCGTTATCCACTCGATCAGCTCCACGATTGCCTACCTGTCTGAGCACCCAGAGGCATTGGTAGCACTACGCGAAAACCCCAAGTTAGTCATCACAGCTACCGAGGAACTAATGCGCTACATTTCGCCCATCACTCAGATTGGCCGAGTATGCCCAGTAGCAACTGACGTTCATGGCGTCCAAGTCGAGGCTGATTCACGTGTGGCTCTCAACTGGGCGTCCGCTAATTTCGATGAAACTGTCTTCGACTCACCCGAGGAAGTCCGACTCGACCGCAAACCCAACCCACACATTGCTTTTGGAAATGGAACACACAATTGCCTAGGTGCGATCCACGCGCGGCTCATCATCCGCTCACTTCTTAAAAAACTCAGCAAACTAAAATCGATCACCCAGCTATCCGCAGAGAGAAGTATCGAAAAGGAAGTCGATTACGAACGAGCGCTCGGATTTAAAAATCTCACCGTGACTCTGGATCAATGAAAATAGCTGCTGTGTCAGATGGGAAAGGCTCCTTCACCATCGAGCAAATCGAGGTCAACCCACCGCATGCGGGCGAGGTTATGGTCGCCATCAAGGCGTCAGGTATCTGCCATACCGACTACGACTCACTCACTTGGGGTGGAAAATTCATCCTTGGGCACGAGGGTGCTGGCGTGGTCGAGGCAGTTGGCGATGGCGTAACCAAGGTATCGGTGGGCGACCGCGTCCTGCTCAACTGGGCAATCCCCTGCAAGACCTGTTACCAATGCGAACGTGGCAATTTGAGTATTTGTGAAAAAAACTCACCCGTCACAGGTACTGATCCCGATCACGGCATGGCACACGCGAATGCAACTCTCTGGAATGGTGAGCCAATTAAGAGGTCATTCAACATCGGCACTCTCAGCAGCCACACCGTGGTGCGGCAAGAAGCAGTCATCCCCATTCCCACTGACGTCGATATCCCCTTTCCTTCCGCCTGCATCATAGGATGTGGCGTGATGACCGGCTACGGCTCCGCTGTCAATGCAGCAGGTATTGAACCCGGCAGCAGTGCAGTTGTGCTAGGAACGGGAGGGGTTGGGCTGAATGTCATCCAAGGTGCACGCATATCTGGAGCAGAAAAAATTATCGCCGTGGACGTCAATGAGCAACGACTCAAAATGGCAACTCAATTCGGCGCCACGCATCAGGTGCTTGCATCACCAGATGACACAGGATTGTTACTGGCTGCTGAAAAGGTCAAACAGATCTGTGACGGTCGCGGCGCTGATTATTCATTCGAATGCACAGGCATCCCAGCACTGGGTGCGGCTCCGCTGGCCATGGTTCGCAATGCAGGAATGGCAGTCCAAGTTTCCGGCATCGAGGAAACCATTGAGATGGATATGAACCTCTTTGAGTGGGACAAGATCTACATCAACCCACTTTATGGAAAATCCAACCCAGAACAGGACTTCCCCAAACTACTCGAGCTCTATCAACAAGGGGCACTTAAGCTCGATGAACTCGTCACCCGCACATACAACATCAATAACCTCAAACTGGCCATCGACGACATGCTAGCAGGTCGCAACGCCAAGGGTGTCATTGTCTTTGATTGAGCCATGCCTGAATCACCTGAATCTTCATTCCGCACGCTTGAAGCTGCGCCAATCGTTGTCACTCCATCGCAGGGTAACCTTCAGTTTGTTACCGTCAAATCAAACGCATTGGCTGGACGAGGCGACATCACGATCTACTCACCATCACCATCGATCGTCTCAGAACCATTACCCGTGATCATCCTTCTACATGGCGTTTACGGATCACATTGGAGCTGGGCGATGCAGGGACAAGCGCATGTCACACTCCAATCAATGATTGATGATGGCACCATCCCACCAATGATCCTGGCGATGCCCTCAGACGGATTATGGGGCGATGGCAGCGGCTATCTAAACCATTCAGAAAAAAAATTTGAGCAATGGATTGTCGATGATGTCCCAAAAGCTGTTAGCGAGGTGACTGGAAACGCTCTCGACGCGCCCCATTTCATTTCCGGACTCTCCATGGGCGGATACGGCGCAATGAGATTAGGCGCAAAACATGCGGGTCGCTTCAGCGCTTTCACCGGGCATTCATCCATCACTAATCTCGCGCAAATGAGCGAATTCGTCGAAGAGGACTTGGAAAGCTACATCACTGACAATAACTCAGAACAAAGTGTGCTTGAGACAATACTAAAGAACCGATCCACCCTACCGCCGTTCCGTTTCGACTGCGGTAAAGATGATCCTCTCATCGAACACAACAGAACACTTGCCAAGGAGTTAAAAAATCAGGGTATCGATTTCGATTACGAGGAACCTCCGGGAGAACACACATGGCCCTACTGGACCGAAAACGTCAGTAAGACATTTCTCTTTTTTGCAGGCATTTGCCAATAGGATTCTTTTGCACTGTCGGGGTTTCCCCCTCTTTCGTATTGCGTGTCGCGAAAATGTCGCCATGCTCCACAGCGTTGAGCCCACAACCAGTCAGTCCATCACCCGATGCGTTCCGCGATCTCGCGCAGCGCGGAAATGTGGTGCCCGTTTACGCACAACTAGCAGCAGATTTTGAAACCCCACTCTCCGCCTACATGAAAATCAGCGGCAACGGTGAGGCGTTTCTTTTCGAAAGTGCCGAGATCACTGGCGACAACGGAAGATACTCGATCCTTGGCAGTAACCCACGCGCCACAATCAAGGCGAATGGCCAAGAAATTACCTATTCAGACCGAGCAGAAACAAGAACATGGACTGCAGAACGCGATGTACTCGCAGAGCTCGAACGGCTGATGGATAAATACCAACCCGTCACTCACGGTAATGCACCACCATTCTACGGAGGGGCTGTTGGCTACCTTGCATATGATTCTGTTAGGCAATTTGAGCCAACTATCAAAAAACCCGCCAAAGATGAGCTCGGCTTACCAGACGCGTTGTTCGTCATCGCGGACACACTACTTATATTTGACCACCGGCTTCACCGACTCATCGTTGTGGCCAATGCATTTGTCGATGAATTTGAATCCCCCGAAACAGCCTACACAGATGCCACACAGCGTATTGAAGCGCTGATCGATCAGCTCGACGAGCCACTACACATCCCACCACTCAATGGTCTGGCAGAATTTGATACTCCAGAGGCTGCCAGCAACACGACCCAAGAGGAATACGAGGCAATGGTGCTCAAAGCCAAAGAATATATCGCCGCAGGTGATGCATTCCAAATCGTTCCCAGCCAGCGGTTCGAGGTCGATTTTTCTGGTAGCTCTGTGGATCTCTACCGCGCATTACGGCATGTAAATCCCTCACCATATATGTTCATCATGGAGCTTGACGGCTTTTCGCTCGTCGGTAGCTCCCCAGAGGTTCACGTAAGGGCAATTGACGGAAGAATCGATATCCGCCCAATCGCGGGAACTCGCTGGAGAGGCAAAACTCCCGAAGAAGACGATGCTCTCGCCGCCGACCTGTTAGCCGATGAAAAAGAATGCGCAGAGCATCTGATGTTAGTCGATCTTGCACGCAACGATGTAGGCAGAATTTCCAAACACGGCAGCGTGACCGTGGACGACTTCATGATCGTCGAGCGCTACAGCCACGTGATGCACATCGTGTCCAACGTGCATGGTGATCTTGATGACGAACACAGCGCATACGACGTGCTCCGCGCCACATTTCCGGCAGGAACCGTCAGTGGCGCACCCAAGATCCGCGCCATGCAGATCATCAACGAAATTGAAAATAGCAAGCGCTGCACATACGCTGGCGCCGTCGGATACTTCAGCTGGGATGGAAACCACGACTCATGCATCACTCTGAGAACTTGCCTTCTCAAAGATGGAAAAGCCTACGTCCAGGCGGGTGCCGGTGTTGTCGCCGACAGCAACCCAACCTACGAATACGAAGAAACCGTCAATAAATCCATGGCCCTCCGCCGCGCCATCGGTTTAGCAAAGACCATCGGCCTGACAAAAACCATAGGTCTGACAAAAACCATAGGCCTGGGAAAGACCATAGGTCTGGGAAAAAACCTGACTCCCGATTCCTGACCCCTGTCCCCTGATACCATGCTCCTCGTTATCGATAACTACGATTCATTCACCTACAACCTCGTCCAGTACTTCGGCGAGCTTGGCACGCAAATGAAGGTGGTGCGCAATGACGCCATGAGCCTCGATGAAATCCGCGAGCTAGCTCCAGAAAAAATCTGCATTTCCCCCGGCCCCTGCACACCGAACGAAGCCGGTATCTCATGTGATGTGATCCGAGAGTTTGGCGAAACCACACCCATCCTCGGAGTCTGCCTCGGTCACCAATCCATCGGGCAAGTCTTCGGCGGTGAAGTCATCCGTGCTGAAAAACTCATGCACGGTAAAACCTCCCCCGTGATGCACACAGGTAAAAGCGTGTTTAAGGGCCTCACGAATCCATTTACCGCAACACGTTATCACTCGCTCATCGTCAAGCGCGACAACCTGCCTGAATGTTTAGAGATTACAGCCGAAACCGAAAACGGCACCATCATGGGGCTCATGCACAAGGAATTCCCGATTCACGGCGTCCAGTTTCACCCAGAGAGCATCTTAACAGAAGACGGCATGAAAATACTTGAAAATTTTCTGTCTCTGTAACCAGAAATGGTTTCGTAGTATCGTTCCATCATTATTTTCACATTGTGAGACTTGAAACTATCACAGACGCACTCCCTGACTCTAAGCTCCGGCATGGTGGCGGATGGCTTTTTTCACCCAAGCCGCTCACACTAAAGAAATCCACAGCGCGCAAGCTAACTCAGATCGGTCATCCACTCGCACAGTTCCAACGCGCATCCGACAACATCTACCAGCGCAGCGCGAAGGGCAAACTACCATCGTGGATATGCAAATTGTTAGATGCCGATAAGCCACATTGGATTACAGACACTCAGAAGTCCACCAAGCTGCGCGATGCCATGCCGCGTGTCATCCGTCCCGACCTCATCCTCACCGGCGATGACAAAGTAGAATCTTTTGCCCTCACCGAGCTCGACTCCGTACCGGGCGGCATGGGTATCACTCTGTGGCTCTCACGCTTCTATTCCCAGCACAGTTTTGACGTGCTAGGCGGCGACAACGGTATTCGTGATGGCTTCCAATCACTGATGCCTGCCGCCAGTGGTGGTGGCAATATTCTCGTCAGCGAGGAGTCCGCCGACTACCGACCTGAAATGGAATGGCTCGCAGAACAGTGCGATAGCATTGCGGTGACAGCTGCCGAGGAGGCCGATTCCGATCAACTCAGCAACAGCCCAGCATATCGATTTTTTGAGTGGTTTGATTGGGAAAACATCCCCTGCGCACGCAAACTGGCATCATCCCCTCTGCTCACTTCCCCTTGCAAACCTCACCTTGAGGAAAAACTCTGGTTGGCACTTCTGTGGTCGCCCTCCATGCGTGGCATCTGGGAAAAGGAACTACGCAGCAACCACCTACAAAGACTACGCGAAATCATTCCCTTCGGATGGGCGGTCGATCCACACCCGCTACCACCCCACGCCGCCATCCCACAGCTTGGAGTTCATTCGTGGGACGAGGTTGCCAATTTCTCCCAGACCCAACGCCGACTTGTTCTTAAAATAAGCGGTTTCTCCGAACTCGCCTGGGGGTCGCGCGGCGTCTACATCGGTCACGACATGCCCAGAAACGAATGGCGCAAGCACATCGAGGAAGCCGTGGACGCCTTTGATACCCAACCGCGGATGATGCAGGAGTATCACGCCGGAAAAATCATCGAGCATCCTTACTTTGACCCCAATACCGGCGAGGAACGCATCATGCATGGCCGCGCTCGCCTCTGCCCCTACTTCTTCACCAATACAGCCGGTCAAACCTCCTTCGGTGGCTGCCTTGCAACGATCGTCCCAGCCGATAAAAAGAAAATTCACGGCATGAAGGACGGTATTCTCGTTCCATGCACGGTCGAGTAAGCCGAAATGCTTAGCTTAAGAATGGATTTTTCCTCATTGCAGCAAAAACTCCTTGTCAAATTGAAGCGTATCGCCTAGGAAGCCGCCAGCCTTTGGCACGTCGCCTATTCAACTACGGGAAATTGAAGGACTTAGCTAAGCTGCGACGGATTTCCCACACACCCAGAGCCACCCTGATTTAAGGGCGGACAACTACTACAAAATGGTCAACGAACTAATCAACGAAATGGTCGATGCTGGAGTCCACTACGGACACCAAACTCGCAAGTGGAACCCAAAAATGAAACCTTTCCTCATGAAGGATAAAGGTGGCATTTACATCATCAATCTCGAGGAAACTGTCAAGTGCCTCGACAAGGCATCCGACTTCCTCGGTGAACTTTCTTCCAAAGGCAAAAAAATCCTCTTCGTAGGCTGTAAGCGCCAAGCACAGGATGCAGTTGCTGAAGCTGCTGAAGCAATTGGCCAATACTACGTCAATCACCGCTGGCTCGGTGGCACACTCACCAACCTCGCCACCATTCGCCGTTCTGTTGAACGCCTCAAATTCCTCGAAGACATCGAGAAGTCACCCGACTTCAAGAAAATGTCCAAAAAGGAACTCTCTGCACTCGGTCGTGAGCGTGACAAACTTCTGCGTAACCTCCGTGGTGTTCGCGACATGGATAAGCTTCCAGCCGCCATGGTTATCGTCGACTCCGCACGTGAGACCATCGCCGTTGCCGAGGCACGCCGCCTGAACATCCCGGTCATCGCCATCGTCGATACCAATGCCGACCCATCAGTAGTCGACTACCCAATCCCGGGCAACGACGACGCCACCCGCTCGATCCGTCTGCTTCTGCAGAACCTCGTCGACTCCGTCGTCGTCGCTAAGGACTAACTTTTAATCCGAGAAGCGGCGGTTCCAGCCGCCGCTTTTCCTTTTTACCACACTTTTTTTTACCCATTAACTCATAACCATTACTTAAAATGATCACCGCATCTGCTGTTCAAGAGCTCCGCAAAATCACCAACGCCGGCATGATGGCTTGTAAAAAAGCCCTCACCGAAACCGATGGTGACCTCGACGCCGCTGTTAAAATCCTCCGTGAAAAAGGTATCGTTAAGTCTGCTGGTCGCGCCGACCGCGAGACATCCGAGGGCCTGATCGCCGCCAACGTCTCCGATTCTGGCGACACCGGCGTGCTCGTTGAAGTCAACTGCGAGACCGACTTCGTGGCCAAGAACGAAGGCTTCGGCGCATTTGTCTCCGACATCACCAGCACGATCTCCGCATCCGATGCCTCGGACGCTGAGGCTGCTACCGCGCTCTCTTTCCAAGACGGCACCGTGCAAGACGCACTCGGCGCGAAATTCTCCGAGCTAGGTGAGGTCATCAAGGTGAAGCAAGTCACTCGCTACAACCTCGACGGCAATGGCACCATCGCCTCCTACATCCACATGGGTGGCAAAGTAGGCGTTCTGCTTGAACTCGGTGCTGAAAATGCAGACACCGCCGCGAACGAGACCTTCCAAGGCCTTGCACGCGACATTTGCCTGCACATCGCCGCACTTAACCCGGCTGGCCTGACCCGCGACGATCTCGATGCCTCTACCATCGAGGAAGAGAACGAGATCAACCGCAAGCAACTCGAAGCCGAAGGCAAGCCTGCCGAGATCATCGACAAGATCCTCATCGGTAAAATCAATAAGTTCTTCTCCGAGTCCTGCCTCATCGACCAAGCGTTCGTCAAGGACGACAAAACAAGCGTCAAGCAGCACATCGCAGCCGTCGGCAAAGAGATCGGTGACACCCTCACCATCCGCCGCTACGCCCGCTTCAACATCGGCGCGTAAC
>Ga0206131_10002489_pt1 | contig 22223 bp, 29 predicted proteins | sample Helgoland_Spring_FD_148636 | JGI IMG/M metagenome (GOLD analysis project Ga0206131, IMG submission 148636) | Pelagic subsurface seawater microbial communities from Kabeltonne, Helgoland, North Sea - Helgoland_Spring_Bloom_20160517_1 | ecosystem: Environmental > Aquatic > Marine > Epipelagic ...
TTACTAAGGAATTATAAAACTCTTTATATACCATTATAATGAATTATAAACTGTATAATGAATTATATACCATATAAAGGAATTATAAAACTCTTTATATACCATTATAAGGAATTATAAATTGTATAAGAAATTATAAAACTCTTTATACCATATAAAGGAATTATAAACTGTATAATGAATTATATGCCATATAAGGAATTATAAACTGTATAATGAATTATATGCCATATAAGGAATTATAAACTGTATAATGAATTATATGCCATATAAGGAATTATAAAACTCTTTATATACCATATAAGGAATTATAATATTATATAAAAATTATAAAACTCTTTATATACCATATAAAGGAATTATAAATTGTATAAGAAATTATAAAACTCTTTATATACCATATATAAGGAATTATAAAACTCTTTATATACCATATAAAGGAATTATAAATTGTATAAGAAATTATAAAACTCTTTATATACCATATAAAGGAATTATAAAACTCTTTATATACCATATAAAGGAATTATAAATTGTATAAGAAATTATAAAACTCTTTATATACCATATAAAGGAATTATAAATTGTATAAGAAACAAATTAATAATTATTTAAGCAATTATCGCATTCTGTATATTCATCACTAAATGGTGTAAATATTGTTCCACAAGTGCAACATTCTTTTAAATCCATAAAATCTAAATAATTTAAAAAACATTCACGACAAATATCGTTATTATAAATAACTTTTTTACACATATGACATTGTTTTTCCAAACTAACATTATCAAAATTGTTGATTAACGAATCCATTAATTTATTTTATATTTTGCTATCATTTTTTAAATACTCTATTACATTATCTGAAGCAACTTCTAATAATATAAACTTTTTAATAACCTTAATAGCATCAATATCTAAATATTCAATTTCATTTTCTTCAGTTAAATCTAAGTTTTTTCTATGACATTGAGAACAAATTCTACAATTAACTACTTCAATAATATCATTATTACACCTTGTGTAAGTAATTTTAGGATAACGATTACCATTATACGGTTTAAGTTCAAATAAATAATTATTGTTAGCATCTTGAATACGACATTCGTCTGATAGCATTCCACAAGGTCCTGAACAAAAATGAAAGTTACTATGATCTAATACAATTTTAACCATATTTTATATAAATAAACAAATATATATGTCGTAATTTTTATATATAAAAAAATATATTTATATATTTATATATGGATATAGAAGACATTGTAGAGGATTTTAAAAATATTACAGATGTTGAAAAGTTTAGACTTAGTATTCAAAAAAAATATAAAATAGTTTTATCAAAACCCGATCTTATTAATATTTATAATCAATTAAATCTTAATGACGAAAATCTTAAAAATCTTATTATTAAAAAAAGACAAAAATCTACATCAGGTGTTATTGTTATAACGGTTTTAACATCAGGTAATCCATCTTACGAAGAAGATGGTAAAATAATAACTAAAAAGTTTAGTTGTAAGCATAATTGTGCTTATTGTCCAAATGAAAAAGCACACGAAGGTAATGGATGGATTGATCAACCAAGAAGTTATTTATATTCAGAACCCGCAGTATTACGTGCAAATGCAAATGACTTTGATCCTATAAAACAATTTAATTCCCGTGTATCTACATTAATTTCTATGGGACATACAATAGATAAAATTGAATTGATAGTATTAGGAGGAACTTGGTCGCAATATCCTAAAAAATATCAAGATTGGTTTATTACTTCAATTTATTATGCGGCAAATACCTTTTATGATCCTAGATCTATGTATTCTTTAGAACAAGAAATAACAATTAATGAAACTGCAAAAATACATATAATAGGTTTAACATTAGAAACTCGTCCTGATACTATAGATTTAAATGAAATTAAAGAATTACGTAAATATAATTGCACTAGAGTTCAATTAGGAGTTCAACATACTGATAATAATGTTTTAAAAAAAATACAAAGAGGTCATACTATAGAACAAACTTATAATGCTATTAAATTATTAAAAAATAATTGTTTTAAAGTTGATATACATTTAATGCCTAATCTTCCAGGATCAAGTTATGAAAAAGATCAAGAAATGTTAAATAACGCTCTATATAATCCGGATTTAGAAGCAGATCAATATAAAATATATCCGTGTGCTGTAGTTCCTTGGACTAAAATAAAACAATGGTTTGATGAAGGATCTTATATACCTTATGATGATACCCTATTATTCCAATTAATTAAAGATTTTAAAATAAAAGTTCAAAAATGGAAAAGACTTAATAGAATTATTCGTGATATACCATCTTCGTATATTACTGGTGGATATAAAGATGTTAATATGCGTCAATTATTACAAACTGATATGAAAAAAAATAATTGGAAATGTAATTGTATTAGATGCCGTGAAGTTAAAGATAATAAGATAACCGAAAAAATAGAACAAGTTTGTAGTGTATATAAAGCATCACAAGGAACTGAATATTTTATATCATTTGAAACTTTTAAATATCTTATAGGATTTATAAGATTACGATTAAATAATAATTATGAAAATACTGTAAATATATTAAAAGATTGCGCATTAATTAGAGAACTTCACGTTTATTCTAGTCTTACTGATGTAGGCGGAGACGTTGAAGATTCTTATCAACATAAAGGTTTTGGTAAAAGATTAATAAAAAAAGCAGAAGAAATAGCATTAAAATGTGGTTATAATAAAATAGCAATCATAAGTGGCACAGGAGTGCGTGATTATTATCGTAAAATGGGATATACATTAGAAGAAACGTATATGATCAAAAACTTATAAATAAATAATTCAATTGTTCTTTTTATAATATTATTATTTGTAATTAATAAATAATATAAATGTAAATAATATAACATTATTATCATATATAGATTTTCAGGTTTATTTACAATTAGTAAATAAACAATACAAAAACCGCATTTTCTAAAAGAAAGATGAGCAAATAAAGATTCTATATTTTTATTTTTATATTCAAGATAATGCGATAATCCGTAAAATAATATTACAAATAAATATAATATATTTATAGTATCATTATAAAATAAATGAAAGAAATATAAAATAGCATTAATACGATCTATATTATGTAATGATCTATTATAATCCAATAACCAATATAAAGCTGATATAAAACTTGTAAAAATTGTATGAATATATAGTAGGTAATTAACAGAAAATGAAATAGTATAAAGTGGAAATAATAACCAAAAAGAATTGATACCTAAAATAAATCTATACATTCTTATATATTATTATATAATTTCTTATAGTTATACCCACCATATAAATAATCTATAATATATATGTAATAATATAGGTATTAGGCATAAATTATATAATATATTTTTAATTGATAATTTATAACAATATGATAATATAATCATACATATTATTGACTTAAAAGGTATCATTCTACTACTTTGTAATATCGTAATTTTACTAAATATACCTAGACTTAACATTATAGCAGGATATACTAACAATAAAGGTAATGTTAGAATACCAGTATAATAAAAGAAATAATGAATATGTTTAAGAATACTAAATGATGATTTTGAAATATCTTTCATAATTATATACATACTTGTATTAAATGTTTAACTCTAAAAAATGATAACATAAATAATATATTATCAAATGTCAAGCGCTATAGAAAATACTCTTAAAGAAAATATAGGTAAATCTTTATTTCATATACCATCATTAAACAAATATGTTGGATGGATAAATTTAATCAATTTCTCATTTATGTTTAAACCAATTGGTATCAATCGCACTATCAATGAGGATGTTATAAATAAAAGAGTAAAAGAAAATGAAGATTCTTATCTAGCTACTCAAAAATATTATGATTTTGGAAATGCTGAACTGGTTGTAATTCGTGAATATAATGATAATATCTTATACATCATTGATGGACAACATCGTTTAGGAACTATGCAAAATTTAAAAATAAAATATCCAGATCGTGATCTTATTATAAGTGTAAGTATTTACGTTAAAGATACAATCGAAGAAACTGTAAAATATCTAAAGCATTTTCAAAATCAATATCCGTCAGACGATAGGTTGTTTTCAGCAAACCAAGGAGAAAGAGATCAACTTGATAAAGTTTTGGCAATATTCAATTATGAATATCCCGAAGTATTCTCACAATATAATAAACATATTCTTAATCTTATAAGTAAAAAAGATAAATATTATAAAGAACCAAATAGACCATATTTATCTAATGGTATGATATCTGATTTTATTCGCAATCCTGAAGTTAAAATTAATAAACTGAATGATCCTAATATTACAAGTGATGATATTAAGATGATAAATAATAAAATAAAAGAAAATCTTCAAATGTATAAAGGCGCTATAAATCTTAATTTAATTGAAAACGAATTGAAAGGTTGTTATTTTGGTATAATTCGTAAAGACAATAAAAAACTAATTGAAGCTATAAATACATAAAAACATTATTATAATGTTATTATTATGTTAGAATATATACAATATATGGATAAATCTATTTTATTTAATTATATTGAAGAATTATATAGTAGAAATACAATAGTAGATGATACAACTGATGAAATTATAAATATTTATAAAGAACGACCAGATTTAGGTAAAATGAGAGAAACTTATGTTCATTATAAAAAATCCAGTATATTTAGATTATTTTAAAAATAAAATATCAAAAAATGAATATAACAGAATAGTAAATAATAAAAAAGTATTATGTAAAAATACTAAATGTATTAAAAAAACTTATATAACTCCAAAAGATATATATAAAAATGTAGATTGGAATGAATACAAGTTTTGTTGCCATAAACACGGTATTATAAGTTGTTCTAAAGAACTTAAGCAACAAGCAAATCTAATTGATCATTAAATTGTCTTGTCTTTTCTTCAAGTGTTCCTATATCAGGAAATTTTGGTAATGATAATATATTATTTGTTTTTTTTATAAGTCTTGTAGGAATATAAGGATAATGAAATTGTTCTAATAATCTTCCATTACTAATTCCTTTTTGTATTACAATAATAGTTTTATCAGAACTATTATCATAATCTGTTTCATCTATTGTAAATAATTCTCCTTTATGAATATAAAACTCATTGTCATCATCTATTTTTCCTAAAAATATAGGAAATTGTATTGTTCCTATTTTTATATTTAAACTTATATTATATTCATTTTCTTCAATTGCTTTGGCAATTCCAACTAATCTAATATTTTTATAAATATTATCATTTACTTCTAACGTTTTCTGTTTTGTAAAATATTTAATTTTTTTAAATATTTCTTTTAAGTTATCAGTTGTAAATGGTTTTCTACCTAATGCAACATTTTCAGGAACTTTACCTGTTTTATGACAATCTAAAACATAATTATAAATATTTACAGTATCATAACAATTCACATAAGTTTTTCCATTTATTACGGTCTTTATTTTAGATAAATATTTAATTTTTTTAGCGTGCATATCAGCATACAATTCCATTGTAAATGGCTCAGTACCGGTTAAATCACATCTGTTTTTTAAAACTTCATCTAATCTTTTTGCGTCTAATTTCAATTCAGCTTTAATAGCACTTAAAGATTTTTTACCACCTCCGCTATATTGCATTAATTGTTTTGCTCGTGTATTACTAATCTTACCATTTAATTCCGCAATTTTTAATTCTATTAAAAGTTCTTCAGAGTTTTCTATATTTGTTCCATCATATATATATTTGTAAAACTTACTTTTAAGATCATCAGTTAAAATAACATCACTTGATTCTTCATATAAAGTGCTACTACTACTTTCTCTAGTTTTACTAAAAGCAGATAAAGATCTTTGTGTAGTTTTAATAGGATTATAACCATATTCAAGATCATCTTTAGTTCTATTAATAGAAACCGAAAAATATGGTGATACTTTCTTACCTAAATGTTCTTTATTATATTCTTTTAGTTTTCGATCATATTCTTTTATTTGTATGTTATATTCATTTATTTTTTTACTATATTCGTTTAATTGTCTATCTTTATCGTTATCAATTAAATTATTTAATTTTATTTTTAATTCTACAAGATCTTCTTTTGAAGCTTTAGAAATATTTGATTCTAAATTTAATTTACGATTTTTATAAATCATTAATTCTTGCGATAAAATTGGATATGTAGGTATTTCAGGTGGGTTTGGTAAATTATCATATGGATCTTTAACAAAATTATATACCACTTGTTTATTTGATTCCATATGTATTTCTTCAATATCAAAAATAGCAGAAACTAAAAAGTTTCTAAACTTTTTATTATCTTCTTTTATAATACAGTTATAAATAATATTTACATAATAATTACCGTGGTCATCTAAATAATTATAATCCATTTTAGTTTCTTTAATTCTTTCAAAAATATCTTCTTTTCCAAACAAATTAATTAAGTGTGATATACAATGTATTCTCGTTTTCATATTTTTAATAGTTTCCGGTAAAACATCTGTATCAATATCCAACATTTCTTCAAAATATGAAATATATTCAGGTTGTTCTAATTCTATGCGATTTGCCAATTTTGTTAGTGGTAATATTAAAACACAAAGATCGTAAATATATTCATTTACCATTTCAATAAATACTTCTAGATTTTCATCTAACATAATATCTTTTAATACATCAGGTATAGTCGGATATGTTTTAGCCAAATTAGAATTAACTTCAAATTGCCGTAATATTATTTTGTATAAAAAGTAATTAAGATTAAATTCACTAACATTATTATCCTTCAAATAATATGCCGTAAATAAATAATCAAAATCAAACTTTTTTAATTTAACCTCTTTACCATTTCGTTTATAAAAAGACAAATCAATTGAAGTAGAATTAAAAGTATAACAATGTGATCTTGGTAATTTAGTAGTAATATTAGGTTCATTTACTGAAACTAAATATTCTAAGAACGATTTATACAATTTAACATATTCCTTATTAGAAACAATAGATACTTCAATAATTTCATCAGTATATGGATTAATTTCAGGATTATTACGCCATTTTTTTAATTTACTTTTAAGTTCTTTATCTGTTATAAAAATATTAGGATTCTCAAATATCTTTTGTGGAATAGATAAAGTTTCTTTATTAACTTTTTTATGAATTAAATCTATTGCAACCGGATTACTGTATAGCTCATCCCAATCTGGATTTTTTAATTTTTTAATTGCTTCAATATCATTTGAACGACATATCTTTTTAATTTTTAATTGTTCTGTAGGTTTATATTCACTGCGAAGTAATTTACTACCATTCGGGTTTAAAAATAAATTATCATAGTTAATGTTATCCGGATGTTTATCTAATATTTTATTTAATATTTTAATAGCATTTGGATTTGCTGATAATCTAGAATAATCAATTATATCTGGGTTCTTTTCTAATATTTTAATAGCATTTGGATTACTTGACAATCCTGTCAAATATTCATCTTTAAATTGTAAAATTAAAAGCTCATTATATTTATTAGGATCAATCAATACTGAATATAAATATGTATCCTTAACGAAGTTAAAATCATTTAATAAATATAGTAATATACCTGGATTAGCTAATAATTTACACCAATCTATTTTACTTTCTAAACTATCATATTCAGTTTTAGTTAATGTTTTCTCATATTCTATTCTTTTTTCTAACATTGTAGTAGCATTTGGATTTGCAGATAATCCTTCCCAACCATACTTATCAATATTCTCTCTATTTATCCAATATCTTAACGACATTTTAATTAAAAAAAATAATAAAATTATTTACATTTACAATTTAATTTTATAATTAATACAATAATAATAGTAATTGTAAATGCTATAAAAAATATTTTAAAAAACATATAGTTTATGTATTATACAAAGCTAAAACCTTATGTAAGATTTCTTGTTGAATAGTTTTAGGTGATTTACTTGAAGTAATTATATCACACATTTTATATTCTTTACATATGAACAATAGATAAATATTAGGATCATCTTTAATAAGTTTTAAAAACTTATTCTTATGTTTTAAATGTTCATCATAATAGCACGGATAAACCAATAGATTTTCTTCTTTAAACTTTGCATTAAGTTTATTAACTTTTACTTGCAATATTTGTCTCTTTTGTTCATTACTAATATGATCATTTAACATAATATATTCATCAGTAACTAACATATACACAATAGGTATAATTTTATAATTGTTTTTAATAAGCTTATTGTAATACTGTAGATCAAACATAATTATATTAAGTTATAAACTTTTAAATCATTTTTTATAACTGTCAGGAACTTTAGTTATAATTTTACCATTTTCGATATAAGCATTCCGCTGTTTTTCTTCAGTAACTTTAAATACACATCTAGTTACTTTATCATTACATAACATCATAGCTAAGGATGATACAACTAAACTAAAAGACCATTTAAAATAATGAATATATTTAAGATCTTTTATTTTACTTAAATATGGTTTAATTTTATTACCAGTCATAAATGTAGTTCTAATTATCATAAAGCAATCATTTGGTATATATGGTTGCCTTAATTCAACTTCACTCAATGGATAATCTTTATCAAATACAATATTATGAAGTTTTTTAAAATCAGTAATAGCATTTTCTTCTGTAATTTTAACAGGAGTATTAAAAGAGTTTAATTTATCTACATCATTTTGAAAATTAGCTTTCAATAAATCATACATACCGAACGAACTAAAGACACATTGATTCGACATTAAACAAAATAAAATATTATTTGCTCTATTGTCAATAATATTAAAGAAATCTTCTTTTACTGGTTCTTCAATAATAGTATCATCGTTAAGTTTCATTACATAATCAAATTCATTTGCAATTTCTTCCCAAAATGTAAATAACATATAATACGATAAATTACGATATTCTACATTATACCAATCTGTGGTAATATCTGTTTTTAAAATAGTATTAAGTTTATCTTTATCAATATTATCAGGTGTGGATAACTTAATATCTTTAAAAGAAACTAGATTAGAACAATCTGATCTTATGCCTAAAAGTATTTCTTCTTTATCTTCTTTTGATAAATCTTCATTTAAAATATAAACAGTATGTTTATGAGTATGATTATAATTTTTAAATAAAAAATATAAGGTAGTCTTAAGGTATAATTTACGTGAAGATTTAGTAAAAATAAAAATACCGGTTTTCATTTATTGTAAAAATATTGTCATAGCTTTATGTAAAATGAATGTGTTAGACGAAAGATTTAAATCTTTCGCTTTTTCAAGTATTTCTGAAAATGAAGAATATAAAAAACTTTATATAATATCATTACATAATGATGATGATAATATTAAAGATAATATACCTTATATATATACCGTATTTAAATTAAAACAAATACAAATAAATAATAATAATTATGAAATACCAAAACTAATAAAACATTTATGTTTTTTAGATAAAAAAACGGATAAACTTATTGTAGATGATAAGATTTTAAATTATATTGATGAATATATAAGAAATCTTTCAAAAATTGAACGATTACTTTTATTAATAAGGAGTGATCTAAACAATATGGATTTTTATATGTTAAGAGCCGTAAGCGAACTTATAGATGATATTAATTTAATTATTTTTGAGTTTGAAATATCTATTAATTTTTTTAAGACAACTGAGAATGTTAATAAACTACAAGATCTTAAACATTTATCAGAAAATATAAAATCAATGATAACCAGCAAGGTAATATATTTAGATATATTAAACTCTCGTATTTTAAGTATAGTTTCATTATCTGCATTACCAGTATTAGTTTTAATGACTATTTGGAGCACTACTGTTAAAAGAGAAGACAGTATTTTATACAAAAATAATTATAAGTTTGCTTATAGATCAACGTATTTATTATCAATATTATTGGTGCTTGGAATTATATACAAATATCGTAAAGATTTTCATTGACATTCACCATTTACACATTTTAAACCAGGAGCACAATCGGTATCATCTCTACATTTTTCAGTAAAATTATTTGTGTTATTATCACGTTTTAATTCAAAATATACAATAAACAAAGCAACAATAAAAGCACTTACAATCAAGAAAAAACTTGTTTGATTGGTAGACATCATATAAAGATATATGTCGTTTTTAATTATAATAATGGAAAATAATAATACTGAGATTTTATCTGTTTTGAATGAAATCAATGAAAATATTAAATTGGTTCTTGAAGAATTTAAAAAATCAAATGAAAATAAAATGAAAAATGCACCCAATCTATTTGATATATTTGGTGGTATGAATTCTCCCGACGAAGAAGATGAGGATGAGGAAGAAGAGGAAGAAGAAGAAGAAGAAGAAGAAGAAGAAGAAGAAGAAGAAGAGGAAGAAGAAGAAGCAGAAGCAGAAGCAGAAGCAGAAGCAGAAGCAGAAGCAGATACAACTAAATAGATATTGAATTTTCTTGATACCATTTAATAACATTTGGATGAACTTTAAAAGAATCACGATGAAGATTAATAATTTTAATATTTTCTAATTTTTTACCACGTGACAAAGCAGTATAACCTTGTCCATATTCAAATATTTTAGAACCTAAATCTATTTCTAAGTAATCAATAGTGGAACCTTGGCTTTTATGTATTGTGAGAGCATATGCTAGTTTAATAGGCATAAACATAATTGTAAGATTTTTAATATAATTATTTTTATATTCCTGTGGATAATAATTAATTTCGTGTATTAAACCATTTAAGGTTTTTACAAAACAACTAGATGTATTAATATCTACCACAACACCTCTAGTTCCATTAACTAATTCATTTTCAATACTAATATTACGAGTTATCATAACTTGCGAACCTACACATAAAAATATTGTATATTCATCTAATTTTTGTTTTAGAGTATCATTAACATCCTTTGTAAAATAGGCAACAAACATATTTGATTTTGGTTCATTTACCAATAATTTTTTAATTTCTTTTTGATTAATTTTATCAACATCCACATTGTTAGGATATAATTTAGTTGGTTTAATATCTGTAAAAGTTATTTCTTTATTTTTAATTAAAATATCATATATTTGCTGTGTTAATTTACCAAAACGCAATTTTGCCAAAATTAATTGAAAAAGCTTATCATCTGTTTGACGGATTAATTCAGTTAATTCAATAATCTTAGGATTAAGCTCAATCCAAGATGAACTTAGAAAACAAAAGTTATTAGTAACCGGTGGTAATTGAAAGAAATCACCTACAAAGATCATTTGTATTCCTCCAAATACTTTATTAGTATTTTTACAAGCTTTAAGTATATCCGAAATAGTATTACAAAGAATACTATCAAGCATAGATACTTCATCTATAATCAATAGATCTAAATCTCTTATTTTTTTATAAGTATCACATTTAGTTGATGTTAATTTCTGAATATGTTTGAAAACATTAGTATCTGGTTTAAGTTTAAAAAAAGAATGTATAGTAGTTCCACCAACATTAATTGCAGCGCATCCCGTTGTAGCAGTTATACCAACATTTTTATGAAATAATTTAGGCATAATTACTTGTAATACAAAAGATTTACCTGTTCCTGGCGAACCTGTTAAAAATATAGTATCACCATTTAATATACTTTGTATAACGCTTTCCTGTTTTTTTGCTAACATTACTATAATCTTATATTATAATTCATTTTTATATAAGATCATCACTGAATAATACCATACAACAGCATATAATACTAAAAAATGTAATATAGCACACAATGAGATTATATTATACCAAACAAGATTATTATTTATACTAAACAACACTATACAACACAATATGATACCATATATTACTATATTATATTTTGTAATATTATATACCATACATCAGTCATTTAAATATAAAAATAAATCTTTATATACTATACAACCTATGTAATTTAGTTGAAAGCGTCATTTCTATATAATGCCTATTATCATTATCATATGCTTGCATATTATGTTTATCTAATATACATTGTATTTTTCCAACAACTTCATTCCATATATAAGTTTGTAATTCTTTATAATTTTTTTCTTTACCCGAAAATCCACTATAATAATCATAATCTTCTTTATATTTCAAAAAATAAATAAAATAACCATAATCACGTTCTATTTCATCAAATAATGCCCATATTAAAGGTGTTCTGATATTCTTACAATGAAATATATATGTGTATTTAGTTTGCATTATATATTTATTAACGTATCTATCAATTTAAGTGTGCTATCGTTTATTACAGTTTGCATAGAATTGCATATTAATTCTGTTGATTTTCTTATATCTATTTCATTCTCTCCATAAGTATAACTAATACTATTATATGTTTTTGCTGACAACCATTTTTTAAGATATTCTACAGAACATCCAAACATTGCACACGTCTTATCTTTACCAAATATTTCATACAATGATACAATCTTATTCTTTGTTTTATTAAATATTTTCTGTTGATGTATCCATTTACGAATTTTTTTAACATCCAAACTAGTAATACCATTATTAGGTTTATTCCAGTTCTTCAATGCTTTTATTTTACTATCTATCGTTTTTAAATTATCAAAATTAGTATTCAATATCATTACACATATTTCATCTTTTGACATAGATTTCAACCATTTAAAAGTATCTTTATAAATTATTTGATTCAACAACATTATGTTTTTATTTTATTATGTTATCATTTTTATTTCTATTTTTTTACGTTTTTTTAAATAACCAATTATTTGTAATAAAGAATCACACAAGTCATCTGCTTTACTTTTATATTCTTTAAATATGCTTTCTAAACGCTCATTGTCTTTTATCATTAAACTACATATTTCTATTGATTTTTTCTTATTATTCCTATATTGCTCTGCTTTACTACAAGTTTTATCCATCTCATAACCTTCCAATTTTATTGAAGCATTTACTTGAACTATATCAATAACATAATTATCGTAATGTTTTAAATTAAAAAAATAACCATATATTAACATTTGTATGGTTTTCATAACACCTTTAGACGGTTGATTTTCTAATAAAACTAGATCTATTTTTTCATCGTTAATTTCTTTAATATAACCTATTAATTCATCCATTCTTATGTAGATCATTTGCGATAATTCCGCAATACTAATAGATTTTTTCATTTTTTCAAATAATCTTATTACCTTCCATACAATAAGTTTATTATCTAATAAAACCGAACATCCTAAATTAATAATACCAATATCAAATGAAACTACTAACATTTTATATATTACTTATTTATTTATTCTTTATAGTGCTTTTCCATCCAATCTACCATTAGTTTAAAACCGTGTATTAATGCGTAATCTACCGTTTTTGTATCAATATTAATATAAATCCCTTCTTCATTTGTCATAGTTGTTATTAAAGAATCGTGATTATTAATTACCAATGTATTATCATTAATATGACTTGATGTTGATATATAATTTTGTTTTCTATAATATATATATAATAAATTATTAAAATATTCGAAATTAGTTAGTTTATGACCTTTTTCATATTGCTTCACTGATGTATCAAACTTATGTATTATTGATAATATTTGGTTCTTAGGAATATCTGAAAAATATTCTAATATTGTATTATTCGTTATACAACCATCACAATATAAATAACCATCTATTTCTACAGGCGGTGATACTATAGGAACTGATGAAGAAGCTTTGATAGCATCTATAACTAGAACATTTGGTGTATTATCTGTATTAAATAATGTAAGTTCTCCTGTGCTTACACATAATGCTAATATATGTAGGTTTTTTCCGTATTTTTTAGATATATCAGCAAATGTTAGACCTTTAAATTCACTTAATCCTTCTTCCATTATATCAAAATATATTGATACATCTTGAATACCTTTTTCATATATTATATTAAGTAATTTATCATACGGTATAAGTTTAAGATCTTCCATTTCTACTAATTTATAAAATAACTTTTCTATTCTTGTGATATCAATATTTAAAATAATAAAATAAGCAGTAATTGCACCAAACGATACACCTCCTATATCTTTTATTTTATCAAAATAATGTGGATAGCCTTGCATATATCTTATAATTCCTAAGTTATATAAACCCCATAAATGACTACCTGATATAAATAAATGTGTTAAATCTGTCATTATTATTTAAATATAATGTTAAACATTCGTTGATCCAAACCCTCCTGTATTTCTTTTAGATTCCAATACATCTTCCATTCCCATTTCAATAAACTTTGGGAATACTTGCTTTCTCACTATCAACTGACAACACTTAAATGGATATTCAATATCTATAGCATCATCACATACTTTTGTTAATCCTATATACAAATTACCCTTATAACTACAATCTATTATACCTATACTATTACTTAACATATATCCTGATTTCACTATTGATGATCTAGGAACTATTTCAACATAATATCCTACCGGAATATTTAAACAAATACCAGTATCATACAATGTAGTTTTAGAATTAAGTTTTTTATGAATATTTAAAATACTAATATCATAACCTACATCACTAAAATTAGCTTTCGTTGGAATTATAGCATCTTTGTTAATTTTAATGAAATTAATTACAGGTTGATTACAATTTATAATTTTATTAAAATTACTATCATCATATAAATGCTCCGTAGATTCTGCATACAATTTACCCATTAAATCAATATAATTAACTTTTGAAATTATAATATTATTATCTTTCATTGTATAAGGCACTGTGATCATCTTAAGAAAATCTTCATTGGTATAAGGAATCTTTAAATTAATATTATTAATATCTAAAACACCAACAGCATCTATAATACCTAAAATAACATCAGCATTATACGTAAATTCTTTATATATTTCATAGTTTTTATAAGGAATTGTAGGGGATACTAAGTTCCATCCTGTTAAATAATATGACTTTTCCATTTTTATAATTGTTATTGTCCTAGGAGTTTATATCATTTTTATAATATTGCAAATATGCAAAATAAAAAATATAATATATAAACGCACCTTATAGATTACTTAAATTAATTTCATATTTTTTTACTGATATGTGGTTTTAGGGAAGAATTAATTACACTTTGATGCATTCGTGGCTATGGCAGTTTGGAGGATTACAAAAAACACCAATTTATAATAATAATAAATCACCTATAATATGCAATTTATATATTTTACAGAAAAAAGAAAAGTGTATTAAAAAATATAATAATAGTATTTTAAAAGTTAGTTAATATATTTTAAAATAATTGCAATAATTATCATAAAATTTAGTAATAATGCTCTATATTCATACCATTTACCATCTATAAAATATAATACAGTAGGAATGAATAAAGCAAATATAACTAAACTATTTACAATTTTATGTGGAGTACATTTAAGACAATTAAAATACTTTTTATTATATAAAAATACATATAACAAAACAATTGTATAAAACAAAATCCATAAAGATTTATCAATAAATCTATCTTTCATTTCAATTTCATTATTTATAAATTGAAAATTAGGTGTTGTAATTGTAACTAAAATAACTAATATATTTATAATCATAGGATTACCGATAAATATTACACCAACAATATTTAACATCACTAAATACATTGCATATTTATTAAAATAATATTTATCTATCAAATGTAATTTAGTAGTAAATACAATCAATGAATAAGTTAAAACTAATAACATTTTTATTGTAGTTAAAATACCATATAAACCATAAGATATACTTACACATATACTAACAAATAAAATAATAGTAGTTATAATTCCAATAAGATCAAGTGTAGAATATCGTAATCCTACAGTCATTTAATATATAAAAACATTTATTTATATAATAAATAAATGGAAAAACAAATAATAGAATTATTTACACCATTAAAGGTTAAGATAAACGAAATACCTAAAGATTTTAAGAATATTATTATCAATAATGATAAATATACATATGATAACTATGTAGATAATGAAATGCTAAACAAAATAGTATTTGAATTAATGAATATCTTAGATGATATTTTAAATAAAATTAAAGATCTAAATATATCTTTTACAACTACAAAAGATAATGTAGAAACTTATTTATATTACAATAATAAAAAAATACAATTTAATAATAATAATAAATCACCTATAATATGCAATTTATATATTTTACAGAAAAAAAGAAAAGTGTATTAAAAAATATAATAATAGTATTTTAAAAGTTAGTTAATATATTTTAAAATAATCAAAAGTGTAATTATAAAATTCAATAATAATACTCTATATTCTGCCCATTTACCATCTATAAAATATAATACAGTAGGAATAATTACAGCAAATATAAATAAACTATTTACAATTTTATGTGGAGTACATTTAAGACAATTAAAATACTTTTTATTATATATATATATATACAATAATACAAATGTCATAAAAATTATCCATAAAGATTTATCAATAAATCTATCTTTCATTTCAATTTCATTATTTATAAATTGAAAATTAGGTGTTGTAATTGTAACTAAAATAACTAATATATTTATAATCATAGGATTACCGATAAATATTAAACCAACAATATTTAACATCACTAAATACATTGTATATTTATTAAAATAATATTTATCTATCAAATGTAATTTAGTAGTAAATAAAATTAACCCACCTGCACAAACTAATAAAAATTTTATTGTAGTTAAAATACTATATAAACCATAAGATATACTTACACATATACTAACAAATAAAATAATAGTAGTTATAATTCCAATAAGATCAAGTGTAGAATATCGTAATCCTACAGTCATTTAATATATAAAAACATTTCTTTATATAATAAATAAATGGAAAATCAAATAATAGAATTATTTACACCACTAAAGGTTAAGATAAACGAAATACCTAAAGATTTTAAGAATATAATTCTTAGTAATAACAAATATACATATGATAAATATGTAGATAATGAAATGCTAAACAAAATAGTATTTGAATTAATGAATATCTTAGATGATATTTTAAATAAAATTAAAGATCTAAATATATCTTTTACAACTACAAAAGATAATGTAGAAACTTATCTATATTACAATAATAAAAAATTAGAATTTAATAATGATTATTTTGTTAAAACCTCATCATTATACTTAGAATATAAAAATAAATGGTTTGGTATTAAAAGTGATTTTAGTGCTGATATTGATGTAATTCGTGCTCAAGACGTAAGATTTTTATTTTTTAAATCTATTTTATCAGCATCTGTATAATAATACGAAATACTAATCATTATGTAAGGCGACATTAAATCATTTTAAATATATAAAATCATTTTTATACCAACCTAAACAACCAAAATAAACTAAAAATAAATATTTATAATAACACTTATCAATACTATAAATTGAATAATCAAATCCTACATATACACTCCATATTAAAAAATATAACATATTATATATAATAATTTATACCAGTAATAATGAAAGAATTGTCTTTTTTAGAATAAGGAACTTTAATCATATCTAGAAAATTATTCGATGTATGAAAATTAATATAAGGAACAGTTAAAGTAATATTTTTAGATGTATTATCTAAAATACCAATAGCATCTATGATTCCTAACATTAAATCTGGATTATATATAACATTGACATAAGGTTCATATACGATATTAGTATTTCTAGTTAAATGTAAAGGAATATCTTTCGTCGATGATACAGATTGCCAACCGGTTAAATAATACGATTTCATTATGTAGATAATAATTATAGTAATTTTTATTGTATTTATTAGTTTATATATGTAACATAAATAAAAGATCTAATAGGAGTATCTTTATTATATGGTATAGGTTTTGAATTAGTTCCACCAAATTGCCATAACCAAGCATTAGAATGACCATAAACTAATCTATGAATCCAAGCAGGATCAAAAATAATATCTTTAATAATATTAATAAAATTATTGAATGAATTTATTCTATATTTACAAAATCCAATTGAATTTGGATTTCTTATCATAATCCATCTATAATCTTCTGTATAATCTCTTTTAATAATAATTTTAGAATTTTTTGAATTATAAATTTTTTCCATTTCTCCAAGTAATGGATAATAACCATAACCAAATACTGAAGCTATAATATAAATATTAAAATAAAAATCAAAAGATAGATAATGTGAATAATTAATATTAGTTTGCATAATAGAATTCAAAAATCTTTTACTAGAACTATTTGGATCAATTAATTTTTTAACTTGATTATAAAATGTGTTTAATTTATTTATACGATCAACTTGTGGTTCGCTAATACTAGAAAAATGTTCAACCGGTCCAATTGCACTAACTGCATCAAATTTTTCATTAATAGTAAGGAGAATATTTTTATGTATATCTCCTAAAATAATTTTATTAATACCATTTTTAATACATTCTTCTTTATTTTTAATTGATATAGTTATTCCAGTGCATTCAATACCTCTTTCTTTACAAAAAAACATCCAATGTCCATTTCCACATCCAATATCTAATAATTTCATACCAGGTTTTAATTTAAGATAGTCAAAATATGTTTCATATTTTAATTTATAAGATTCCTTATCAGATATATTCCATTTATTGTCAAAAATACCTTCAGAAAAATCAACACCATTTGATATATTATTAATTCCATTAGACATATTAGCATCAGTACCACAAAAGTTATTAGCCCAAGAATACCAATTATTTGTAGTTTCTGCTTCATCTTTAAGAAAATTAAATGAAAGATTTGATATGTTTAAAATTGGTATAGAATACCATAAAGTTTCGTGTATAATCACTATTATAATTATAATTATAATAGTGTATAAATAATTATTAAAAAAAAATTTAGATAAAAATAAAGATATGCTTATTAATAACCAATATCCAATTGTATTTCTATCTATTAAATTATAACGATGAATTCCATCATAATTCATAAATTTTTTTAATAAATAAATAAATATAAACATAAATGTTAAAAATATAATTAAATATTTTAATATTTTATCAGGATTATTTAGCATTATTTTTATTATTATGTATATAATTAAAAAGGTTTGATTATTTCGAAACTTAAATAAAATAAGATTTTAATAATTTATTTATTGAGTATAAAAAATTAGATCGTGAAATATTCTATAATTATTTATAAAATCTATAAAATATACCTTATAAAATCCTATAAAACCAAATAAAAATAATTTATATCAACACCCTATAACCCATCAAACAACTAAAATAAACTAAAAATAAATATTTATAATAACACTTATCAATACTATAAATTGAATAATCAAATCCTACATATACACTCCATATTAAAAAATAAAATAAATTATCTAATATATCAAGATCATTTATAATTACTATATTATTTTTTAAATATACCACCGAATACATAAATGGTATAATATGTAAAATTATATTAATAATACCAAAAGAACCTAAAGATACCCCACATCTTTTAGGTATTTTATATATCAACTTCGGATCTAATAAAAACATTGAATGAAACATAAAACATATAGTTATATTATTCATTATTACTTGCTTATTATAACAATCTAACCACATTGTAATAATATTCCAAATTGTAAATTGTTTAAAAAAATCATTATTACATATATATATATTACTAGTAATATCTAATCCAAAACCAATTATTATAGTTTTATTTATTAATAAAAATAAAGAGTAATTCATTTTCTAATATTACTACTAATAAATATATACTTATATGCTTGATAAAAATCTCATAGAATCTGTCATTTTTTGTATTATTTTATTTATTATTTTATATTTTAGTATTACTTATTACAATAATCGCAATCATACTTATGTAAAAGCAGATGATGGTAATCAATATCGTGTTCAAATTACTGAAGATAATAAAGAATCCGCTAACCTATTATCAGATGCTATTACTAGAGTTAAAACCTTACTTGATCATTTAAAAAAATCAGAATCACAAGATATACGCACTAAAACATTACTATCTCGTTTCAATCCTAATAATATAACCGAAAATGATCCACAAGAAATGAAATCAGGTGTTACAAGCTATACTGTTAATAAAGGCGAAAAAATCGTAGTTTGTTTAAGACAACGAAATAATAATTTCGTTGAAATTAATACCCTAATGTATGTTATTATCCACGAATTAGCACATATTTGCGATCTAACATCACAACAACACGATGAAAAGTTTTGGAATAATTTCGAATGGCTCTTAGAACACGCAGTTAATATTGGTATTTATAATTATGTTGATTATAGCAAAGACCAAGAACCATACTGTGGTATGAATATTACTTCTAATGTTTTGGATGACAAATAAAAAATGATGCGTATAAAAAATTAATGACAATCAATAATAATGAGTACAACAACATTTCAAATTGTTGATTGGTATATACCCAAATATGCGGATCAAATTAATACAACTGATGTAGAGAAAAAACCTTATAATTACGATATTCATATTTATGGTGTAAAATCTGATAATAAAACCGTTTTTTGTTGTATTAAAGATTTTAAACCATTCTTTTATGTAAGAGCTCCTATAAGTTTTAAAGAAAAAAACAAAGCTTTTAATTTTATTGAAACTTATCTATTCAATAAACTACAAAACAAAGCTTACACCTATTACAAAAAGAAATACAATGTTGAGGATAAAATATGTTGTCATAAAATTAATGCAAGACAATGTATACATTGTGGTTATGAAACAGAAGATGCATTATATACAAAAGAATATGATAACTTAGACTATAAATGTGTTAAATTAACCGACTTTTGGGGTTATTCTAAAGAACCTAGATGTTTTCTTAAAATTACTACATCCAATATAGGATTATTTAGAAAAATGCAATCTATATTCAATTCCTTTAATCGTGATACATCTTCCAAAGATATGTGGAAAGAAAAACCAGCTAAAGATATTTGGAAATTATATGAAACCAATATTGATCCTTTTCTTAGATTTATTCACGAAAAAGAAATTAAACCATCTGGTTGGGTTACTATCAATAATGGCGAAGAAATTGCAGATACTAATTGCGATTATTCTTACAGTATTACAACAGAAGATATTAAACCGGAACCGATCAATACTATTGCACCCCTACTAATTGCTTCGTTTGATATTGAATGCACGAGTAGTTCAGGTGATTTTCCTATGGCTATTAAAACCTATAAAAGACTCGCACAAGATCTCTGTGAAAATGCAGAATATATTTGTTCAAATGATATCAGTATTATGTCAATCATTAGTAATGTTATGAAAGATGATTTTCAAATTAATAAGACAAATTGTATTCATAAAATTAATATGAAAAACGAACCAAGCCCTAAACAACTTGATGGTATCAAAAGTAGATGCGGAGCTATTAAAACTATTCTTCAAAAAATATCTAATGCTAAACTTACACAAAAAGAAATTCAATATGAAGAAGATAATATTAAAAATATTCTAGCAAAAGAACTACCAAAATTAGAAGGTGATCCTATTATTCAAATTGGAACCACTTTTCATCGTTATGGATCTGACGAAATTATTTATAAACATTTAGTTAATCTAGGTTCTTGTGATAAAATTGAAGGCGTTGATGTTGTCCCTTGTAAAACTGAAGATAAACTACTTAAAAAATGGAAAGAAATGATGCTAATTATGAAACCTGATATTATAACTGGTTACAATATTATGGGTTTTGATTTTAAATATATTTACGATAGATGTTCAGAACTTTCTATTAACGAAATATTTACAGCAGAATTCGGTAAATCTGGTAAAATTGATGCTAATTTTAGAAGTAAAACTCTAACTTCTTCCGCATTAGGTGAAGTAAATACATATTTCTATGAATTCGAAGGTATCTTAGTTATTGATATGTTTGTTTATGTAAAAGCACCAACAATCCTAACATTAGATAATTATAAACTTGATAATGTAGCCGAACATATATTAGGGGAAAAGAAAGTTGATCTTAAACCTAACGAAATATTCTCAAAGTTTTTAGGCACATCTAACGATCGTGCTGATATTGGTATTTATTGTATTCAAGATTGCATTCTCGTAAATAGATTATTTCATAAAA
>Ga0206131_10002499_pt1 | contig 22171 bp, 20 predicted proteins | sample Helgoland_Spring_FD_148636 | JGI IMG/M metagenome (GOLD analysis project Ga0206131, IMG submission 148636) | Pelagic subsurface seawater microbial communities from Kabeltonne, Helgoland, North Sea - Helgoland_Spring_Bloom_20160517_1 | ecosystem: Environmental > Aquatic > Marine > Epipelagic ...
ATATCTACCACAGATATAATTGGATCTACTACAGAATTTATTGAACAAAACCAATCCTCATCACTAGCATATCCTGATTTTTACCTTAATTTTGGGTATAATCAATTAGTTATAGCTAATAATGTGTTATTGGATGATTCTGATGTTAATAACCCAACAGTATTAATTAAATTATATGAACCATTACCTCAAGACTTTTCAGTTAATACTACATTATGGGTAGTTGAAAAAGTAGCAGAACCTAAAGCATATAATATTAATATTACAACAGTTTTTGATACAGAGGATCAAAACATTTATTTAAAAGGACCTAATGTTAATTTAAATATTAAGGACCAAATAAATAATTCTACAGAATATGGTAATTATTCTTCTTTATCACAAACTACAAACTCACAAGGATCAGGTAGTTTACAATACCAGATAAATAGTTTATTAGCTAATAAGGGAATTAAAATAAATATTAATTATAGTGATTATTCTCAGTTTATCAATTTCTCCTCAGCACAAACACGATTAGAAAATTTCTATTATAAATTATCTTTAATAGAAGAATATAATAATAGTGCTAGCTTATCCGATAATACTTCAACAAACTATTATGTTTCTTCAAGTAATATTATTTACCAAAATAAAATAGATGATATCATTACTAATTTTGATGGATATGAATATCACCTATACTACACTTCAGGATCAACTTCTTGGCCTAAAACAAATAATACATTTCCATACACTAACGCAACTACTGTTTCCACAGCAGGACAAAATTTCCTAACTAGCCAATCAGCTGTAGCGGAATATTTTGATGATGAAAACAACAATGCATTAGTAAATACAATCCCATCATATCTTAGAGATGACCCAACAAATGCTCCTTATGAGTTATTTGTTGAAATGGTTGGACAAAATTATGATAGTGTATGGGTATATTTGAAAGATGTTACTAATAAATTTGATGCTGATAATAGATTAAATTATGGTATTTCAAAAGATTTAATTGCTCAAGCAATTAGAGATTTAGGTGTAAACATATATCAAAATAATTTCTCAACAGGAGACTTATATAGTGCCTTGTTAGGTATTACACCCTCAGGTAGTTTATTTAATTTACCTAACACAACTGGTTCATTACCTACCCCTACAGGGTATGAATATATTGATACTTACATAACAGCATCAGCAACGGGTTCATTATATCCTGTAGATGATATTAATAAGTCTATATATAAACGAATATATCATAATTTACCATATTTACTTAAGAAAAAAGGTACAGTTGCTGGATTAAAATCAATAATATCATTATATGGTATTCCTGATACAATCTTACGTGTAAATGAATTTGGTGGTAAAGATATAGATGATTCTGATGATTATGATTTTTGGCAAAACCAATATGATTATAAATGGGATACCCAAGCAGATGGGTATATAGAATCAGAATTTGCATTAAATAATTCTTGGCAAGACCCATCAGGTGATTTTGTTCCAAATACAGTTCAATTCCGTTTTAAAACCCCAGGATTAGATTCAGCAATATCTTCACCTACACAAAGTTTATGGAGATTAGATACTGATGTAGAATTGTATCTCCAATATACAGGTTCAGGATACACTTCTGGTTCATATAGTGGTTCAATCCCCAACCCAGAAAATGAATATGCTAAATTAGTATTATCTGTAAATGGAACTACAGAAAGTATTTATCTACCTTTCTTTGATGGTGGGTGGTGGTCTGTTGCAGTTACAAAAGAAGCTTACGACCCTGATCCTTCACTTAATACATTTACATTATTAGCAGGTAATAATATATATACGGGTGAAGAAGGATCTTCAATTGGATTTACAGGATCAGTTTCTTTTACTGAAGATCCATCTCCATATATTTCTGGTACTACTTCAATTTTCGCTAATATATCAACATTTGATAAATTTAGCGGTTCTCTACAAGAAATTAGATATTACATTCCCGCATTATCTCAAAGTGTATTTAATGATTATGTAATGAATCATAACTCTATTGAGGGTAATTCAGTCTACCAATCAGCAAATCAGTTAGCATTTAGAGCATCTTTAGGTGGTGAATTGTACACCGGTTCAACATCAATACATCCAAAAGTAACAGGTTCATCAATTACTGAATCTTTTAGTATTAATAGTAATTTTAATATTAGCGAGGGTAATTTTACATCTAACGAAGAATATGTGTATTTAGATCAATTCCCTGCTGGTATAAAAAATAGAATTTCTGATAAAATCAAACAATCATCTATAGTATTACCATACACAGGATCATTATCTAATACAATACCAAATACTTCATTATCTCCGTTTATCCGAGTACAACAAAATACTTATGCAAGTGAAAGTTATACTCATGATTTAGATTATGTTGAAGTAGCATTTTCACCTCAAAACGAAATAAACGATGATATTATCGATAGTATCGGGTATCTTAACATAGGTGACTACATTGGTGACCCAAGGCAGGTATCGTCATCATCCGAAACATATCCACAATTAGATACGTTAAGAGACGAATACTTTGCTAAATATAAAAATGAATATAATATATTTGATTATGTACGTTTAATTAAATATTTAGATAATTCATTATTTAAAATGTTACAAGATTTTATCCCTGCTAGATCATCTTTAGCTGCTGGGGTTGTAATTAAACAACATTTACTTGAAAGAAATAAATTCCCTGTTCCCCAAGCAACATATTCAGAAGATATATATACTGCTTCTATTGAAATAGGAGAATACAGTGCTGGAAATGGTGGATCAATGCCTGATTTAGAAGGGGAAATATCAGGAAGTGGTCCTGGGTTTAATATAATTCCTATAACACAAAGTTGGACTGGTTCAACACCATCATTATCAGGATCAGTTGAATTTACAAATGATGATCAACATGAATTTTACGATGGTGAATTAAGTGGTTCTGAATTTGTTGTTACTAATGGTGAATTAAATACAGAATGTGACGAATTTAAAACACCAAACACTACCGAAACCAATTATTCCCAATCTTATTGGACTGGATCTAATTCTACTTGGGATCAAGCTCATATATATAATACCCAAAATGGTAAAATGTTAATATGGTGGGCTTATGACACTTTTGAAAATGACCCAGAAAATATAGCAATAAGAAATCATTATTTTTCTATTAAACAAATATCAATAAGTGATACTACTATTCAAGGGACTAATTTAAGTAATATATTACCCCAAAGTATAAAAATTAGTTTACCATTTATTGATTTAACCCAATCAGATGTTACTTTTAATTCCTCAGGATGGTCAGGGGCAACTTCAGCAGTACTTCAAGGGGGTCCTAATATTGAAATAATAGCAGAATCATTTCAAGAAAATAGGGCATATCCCGGAACCGATAATTATTATTTAGTAAATGTTGCTAGTTCAAATGTAAAAATTTTAGTTCAACAAAATTTATTTATAGGGTATGGTGTTGGAGCAACTCCATCAGTAACCCCGACTCTTTCAAATTGGAATGAAAACGCAGTAATAGCTATAGAACCATTCGTCCCCGCTTCATTCCCAGTAAGTGATTGTAATTCTATCTTAAATAATGCACCATTAAATAGAGTATCAAATAGATATTATGATGTAGATTATTCATCAAATGCGGTAACAGCTGTAAATGAAAGAGCAATATTAAATGGTAGTGCTCCAAAAGCTAATGTGCAAAATTCAAATTATACTTTATTACGTAATATAAATCCAAGATATTTAGGTACTAAAAATACATCAGCAACCTTAAATGCAATACAGGATGATGGGTTAGCATCTATTGATCAAACCACATCATATTTCTTATATAATAGAGGAGGTAACTTTAATCAAGTTTCTGATAGATCTGGAAGTGCACATTACAATATTGGATTTTTAATTGATGAATTGGGAAATGTGTACCAACCCCAAGAATCTGAATCAGTATATTTACCTAATTTATATTCTGGATTTGGAAGAGGATCAAAAGTAACATTCATCCCAGTTGATACAGGATCTGAAGTTGCTGGTACATTTGATGTACATTATCCGGCTGTAAAAATTAAACCAATTTTATATTCAGATACAGGTTCTTTAGGAAATACCTATTTAGTATCAGGAACTATCAATTATAACCAATCCCCGGCCGCCTCTGCTTCAATAGCTTTATTCCAAAGCCCAGAGGCCTTTACAGATTTTAATAGTGAAGTTGGATTAACATCTACTCAAAATGTCTTAATAAATCAAACAGATAATCTATTACTTACAGATATAACTTCAGACCAGGAAGATGGGTGGGGGTATAACAGTAGTGGAGACTGGAGTTATACAGTACAAGAATCTTCAAATGTTAGTGGAAGATTCCAAGCCCAAGTAGTTGTATCCGTAGACAATCTTATAAGTCCTGGGGCTACTAATAATGATCTGGAATTACAATTATATAAAAATGGGAATAAAATTGCTATTGATCAACAAACTAATGTACCTCCAGGTAGTTTTAGAACATTTAATATATATAAATCTTTAAGATTTACTAAAGGAGATGAGTATGTTTTTAAATTTAATAATTCTGGTAATGCAGCTACTGCTAATACAGTAATACTAGCTCCAACATTTGGTCTAGATGATACATTAGTAACAACAGCAGCTGAAATCCCTAATTACCCAGCTGCTGGTAGTTCAGTTAATATATCATACGCAAATGCATTTACAACAGGCCAAACAATTGACTCAGTATTAACTGCTTCTCAAGATATAGCAAAATGGTACGGAGGGGCATATATTCAAGGAAATAACATTCCAGGGTATTCATTTAATATTCCTTTTGTATTTGAACAGTATGATGAAGTTAGATGGAATGGAACCGAAGAAACAGTTTCTTTAATTGATAGTGTAGAATGGTCTAGTACACCTGCACTTTCTGGAAATCAATATGAAATGTATATTTATTTAACAGCACCTATAGATACTTCATTAATTGATTTAGATTATTTTGAATTTAGAAGAAACATATTTCAAAAAGATTCAATAATAGTAAACACCCCAGGATCAGTAATGGAAAAAGGATTTATACTCCCTGAATATCAATCACCATTACTTAAAGAAAATCTTTCAAGTATCATTGAAAACCTTACAAATAACGGATTAATTTCAACAACTTAACATATTTATAACGAAAATACACAAAAATGGGATATTTAAATAACTCAGTAGTAACAGTAGATGCTATTTTAACAACAAAAGGTCGTCAAGCTTTAGCTCAAAATGATGGTTCATTTAGAATTACACAATTTGCATTAGCTGATGATGAAATTGATTATACACTCTATAATCCAAACCACCCCTCAGGTTCTGCATATTATGGTGAAGCATTACAAAACATGCCTTTACTAGAAGCATTCCCTCAGGAAACACAAGTAATGAAATATAAATTAGTTACTTTACCTCGTGGTACTGCTAAAATGCCAATCCTAGATTTAGGTTACAATGCAATTGTAATTAAACAAGGAGCTTCATTAGCAATTACTCCTCAAACATTAAATTATTTTGGAGGAGATACATTTGAAACTGCAGGATATACAGCAACCATTTCAGATGTTCGTTTATTTAACTCATTCGATGGTGTAGGTATCAATACCCCAGAAGTACAAGCATTAAATGCTTCAACAACTGTAGGTACAAGCGTATCTAAAACAGTAGTAGGAACTACAATTAACCTAAGAGCAACTACAGTTAATACATTATTTGGATCTTCAGCAACTTCTTTATATGCTACATTAACAGTAGTAGGTAGAGATAGTGGAGCTAGAGTAACAATACCAGTAACTGTAAATAAAGCCTCATAAAAAATAAAATATGTCATTTACAAGATTAACAACCGACGATTTCGTAGTATCAGCAGATTCTATTTCATCAACTTTATGGACCGATGGTTCTCCATCACTCACAACATCATTTACTTCATCTGCACAAGCTGCAGGATCTACAGGAGATTTTTATTTAAATGTCTACCAAACAGCAGCAACTGAATCTGTTCAATTTGCTTTAACTTATGGTAATTCAATGGGTAGTGGTAGTGCTGTATACAACCCAGCAGTTGATGGTAAATCGCCAACTTCAACAGTTTATGGACAGTGGCAAGATTTAGTTATAGGGGATGAAAATACAGATTTTGTATTTGGTAACTTTACTTCATCTGAATTTTTTGCTATGCCTTTTGAAAGAGCATGTTATAAAGAAAAATTATTTTTAGGTTCAACCGCATTAACTATATCTGGTTCTTTAGGTACAATACAATTAACTGATAATAGTAATTATGTAACTTCTGTTCAATTTAATGAAGCGGGACGTGTTTTCCAACTAATTTCAGGTTCACAAGGTGTAATCTCAGCAAATGCAAATGATCCATCAACAGGATATACCTCAGATTCAGGATCTTATGGTTGGTTACTCCCAGATATTGGAGCAATTATATTAAATCCATTTGCTTTAAGTGGTTCATTAGCTGCTGGAGGTTGTGGTTTTATTTATAGTGGTTCAGGGTACAGTGGTTCAGCTACTTATACATCTAATACAGCAGCCCCATCCCAAATGTTTAGAGCAATTAGTGGATCTTTAGGAGGATCAATTAACAAACCATTTTTTATCAATTCAGAAGAAACAATCACCTCAGATTTTATATTTGTAAGACCTAGAAGTTCAGAATATAATTACTCATCTAACCCATCATTTATTTCAGGATCAACAGGTGAAGTGTTATATAGTAATTTTATAAATAATCCACAAACATATATGACAACTGTTGGATTATATAGTGATACAAATGAATTATTAGCAGTAGCAAAATTATCAAGACCATTAGTAAAAGACTTCACTAAAGAAGCATTAATCCGCGTTAAGCTAGACTTTTAAAATGAATGAGCACATTCAAACAATTTTTAGCATCCGACATAATAGTTACTCCATTTGAAGTAAATAAAGGTTTTACCTTTAATGGAGATGACTTTACTGACCCTGATATTTCTATTGATAGATTTTTAGGACAAAATATACAATCTAACCCATTTATTTCAGGTTCTAACCCTACAACTGGATTTATTTCTATTGAGGATCAAGAATTAATTTATAATTCTGTAAAAGAATTATACTATTCAAACCATATAAGTTCATCATATAGTGATGTACTTAACACATCAAGTTTAGTTCCTGGTAGAGATACTGAAGGTGATAGATTAGTAGGTACAACTCAATCAGATGGTAGGTATTTTAATTACCCACAAACTGATTTAACATTTGAAAAATATTTCCCCACAGGTTCAACTAATATAATAGGTGTTATTTCAATACCTTCAAGATTATATGGTAACTATATCCAACCTAATTCATTTGAATATACAGCCCCAAGTGGTTCTATAACAGATGATGGTGAAGGAAATATTATATACAATAATCAAATTTGTGGAAATATATTTTATGCCCACGGAATAATAGTATTAACTAGCGATGGTATTCCCTTAGGAGATGGCTATGGTGAGGGTTCATATGGTAGTATACTTTATGGCCTAGGAGATTCAACCTTTATTGAAAATTTTGTAACGGCGTCTAATGTAACTTGTTCATTTTCCTCATCTTTAGATATATTTGAAACACAATACAAATGTACACTTAGAGAAAGTGAATTTAATTTTAGTTTAAATCCTTCAATAATTTCAGGTTCAACAGATGGAACCCTTTATGGATTTGTAACTGAATCTTATTTTAGTCCTTATGTTACTACTGTAGGATTATACGATGAATACCAAAATTTATTAGCAGTGGGTAAATTATCACAACCACTACCTACTTCAACTACTACAGATACAACAATACTTATTAATATAGACAGATAATAAAATGGCAACTTTAGATAATTCAAACATTGTAAATGGCAATACTGTAGAAACTACAGATATAACTCAATTATATACAGCATTAGGCACAGGAAATCCAGGAACTATTACTGGATTAGTAATGACTGGTAGTTTAAAAGGAGATGTTCAAGGTACATCAACAAATGCTAACTTTGCAAGAATAAATAATAATATAACATCTCCCACAATATACTCAGTATTATTTGCTGATAGCCCTGTAAGTTCAGCTAATAAACAAATATATGCTGATTCTGGTTCTGATGGTTCTGGTATGCATTATCAACCATCAACAGATCTATTAACAGTTACAGCATCCTTTGCAGTAACAGCTTCACATGCTTTAAATGCAGGTGGTGGTTCTTCATTAACAATGGCTACTACCCCCGATAGCCAAAACCCAGCAGTATCATCAACATGGATTCCAATTGCAGGTGTTGCCCAATTTCTTGTAGGACCGGGTGCATTTGTTGATCTACAACAAATATTTGGATTTACCCCCGTAGGTGGTTTTGGTATTGATTTAATAATAACAGCAAACGAAATAGTTGCCCCATCAAACCCAGCAGTTCCAATATCTCCATCCCTTAATGCTAGTATAGTAACATTTGAAGGAGCAACAGCAGATGTAATGTATCAGGGTTGGTACCGAACCTAATTAAATTAATATGTGGTTATATAATAAAAAGGAAATGGAATCACTTTCTGATTTTCCTGACAACACCCATGGTTTTGTATATAGAATAATACATAAACCTACGGATAAGATGTATATTGGTAGAAAAATACTTCAAAATACAACTAAAGTTAAATTAGGCAAAAAAGAACTTAAAGAACTACAGGGTGTAGTAGGTCGTCGCCCATCATATAAAATGGCCGTCAAAGAATCTAATTGGAAAACATATTGGGGTTCAAATAAATTCCTAAAAGAATTATACAAAATAGAACCAAAAGAAAATTTCGAACGTGAAATTTTAATTTGTGCTCCTACAAAAAAATTATTAACTTACTACGAGTTAAAATATCAAATACTCTATGAGGTTTTAGAAAAACCCGATGAGTTCTTCAACGACAACATTCTCGGTAAGTTCTTTACTCGCGACTTTGATGTGTAAAATATTGTTCGTATATTACGAGCTATATGGTAAATCAAAGTCTAGTTGCATTGACTAATTCGGTGCTTGGTTCTGGTAAATCAACGGCAAGAGGTAATTATGCTTACCACTGCCCGTTATGCCATCATACTAAACCTAAACTAGAAGTTAATTTATCTGAAAATTCTAAAGGGGAAAACCCGTGGCATTGTTGGGTTTGTGATAAAAAAGGTAAAAAATTATACCAATTATTTAGAGCTGTAAGTGCCTCTTCTGAAAAAATGGCTGAATTAAAAGCTATTGTAAAATATGTAGGTAAAGAAACAAATATTACTGTTAAAGAAATTGTACAATTACCTAAAGAATATCAATCATTCGAAAATATAAAACAATCCAATATTGAAGGTAGACAAGCATTAGCATATCTAAAATCAAGAAATATAAGTATGGATGATGTGTTAAAGTATAATATCGGATATTGTGCCACAGGTCGTTACTCTAAAATGATTATAATTCCATCATATGATGCTAATGGAACCCTCAATTATTTTACAGGACGTTCATTTGAGAAAGAACCATACATTAAATATAAAAACCCATCAGTATCTAGAGATATTATCCCTTTTGAATTGTATATCAATTGGAATTTGCCATTAATATTATGTGAAGGGCCATTTGATGCTTTAGCAATTAAACGTAATGCTATTCCTTTATTAGGTAAAAATATACAGTCTAATTTAATGAAAAAGATTGTTACGTCGAGTGTTAAAAAAATATATATTGCGTTGGATAAAGACGCTCAAAAACAGGCATTAACGTTCTGTGAACGTTTAATGAATGAAGGTAAAGAAGTATATCTTGTAGATTTACAAGATAAAGACCCGGGTGAAATGGGTTTTAGTAATTTCACAAAACTAATTCAAGAAACATACCCTATAACATTTTCAGGGTTGTTAGAGAAAAAATTATTCTTATGAGTAAAAAAATTGTATTAAAAAATTCGTATAAACGTATTTTAGAAGTATCAGATGATGCTAAACAAATTACAATGCCCGATTCTCGTTATTATCAACGTAATGGCGAATATTATCCATCTATCACTTATGTTCTAGGAGCTTACCCAAAAGGTAAATTCTTTGAAGATTGGTTAAAAAAAGTGGGATATGCTTCCGAACATATTGTACGTAAAGCAGCAGATCAAGGTACTCAAACACATGAAATGATTGAGGATTATTTAAACGGTAAAGAATTAAATTTCTTATCTAAATCAGGACACCCACAATACGATACACTCGTTTGGCAAATGTTCCTAAGATTTGTTGATTTTTGGGAAGAGTACAAACCTGAACTAGTTGAGACTGAAGTACATCTATTCTCAGATGAGCTTAAAGTAGCAGGTACTTGTGATATGCTTTGTAAAATTGATGGTGAACTTTGGATTATTGATTTTAAAACATCTAATCACCTCCAAACAACATATGATCTTCAAACTGCGGTTTATGGTAAATGTTACGAGGAATGTTTTGGACATACCCCAGATCGTTATGGTGTTTTATGGTTAAAGTCAAATAAACGTGGTCCTAAAGAAGGTAAGATTCAAGGTAAAGGGTGGGAAATGTATGAATCATCTCGTAGTCAAGAAGAAAATCTAGAAATTTTTAATACAGTTAAAAAGTTATTTGATCTAGAAAACCCCAAACACTCACCTATTTTCACAGAATTTAGAACGCAAGCTAAAAGAAACCTATAATATGTATGGCAAACACACATTGAATGATTTCATTAATACAATTGTTAAAAGAAGCAATAAATAAACCTAAAGCTATTATATTAGCTGGTGCTCCTGGTGCTGGTAAAGGGTATATATTAAAAGGTTTAGATTTAGGTGGAATAAAAGTATTAAATATCGATAATACATTTATTGATATGCTTAAAAAAGCTAATGTTACCTTAGATCTTAAAAATGCTACTCCCGAAGAAAGAAGTGAACAAGCCAAAGCAATGGCCGCAGCTAATAAAGAATTTAAAGGTGAAGTACAAGCTACTATTGAAGGTAAAGAATCATTTATATTGGATGGTACCGCAGCTTCATATAATAAAACAGCAGAATTAAAACAACAATTAGAGGAAGCAGGGTACGATGTATTTATGCTTTATGTTTATACTGATTTAGAGCGTTCATTAAGACAAAACCAAGACCGATATACAAAATCAGGAGGTGAAGATAGAAGTTTGGCACCTGCAATTGTAATGCGTACTTGGAAAGGTGTAACTGAAAATTTACCTAAATATGCTGATTTATTCGGTAATAATTTTGTAGCGGTTGCTAATACATTAGATGATAGAATGCAAGATATAGATAAAATTATCAATAAATATCTTGACCCCTTCAAACCAACAGGTACTAAACCAAAAACCCCAGCCCAACAAAAGAAATCAGATGAGCGAAATGCTCAAGATAAAAAAGAAATTCAAGCTATGTTAGATGATGATTTTGTATATGATGTAATTGAGTATACAATGTCTAAAGACGAAGCACAAATGCGTATACAACAATTTTTAAAATGATGAAATTAATAGACATATTAAACGAAGTAGAACAAAATGAATTACCTGTTGAAGCGGTTACTGAAGTAGTAACACCTCAAGTTGATGAAATTGGTAAATTTTTTGTAGTTACAAAACCCATAGGTAAGATGGATGATGTAGATGATCTAGTTAAAGAATTAACAATTACAGAACTTATGTCATTATCTATAGAGGCAAAAGATATTTTAGGCATATTTAAGGATAAACTAGGTGCTAAAAGAGCAGGGTCCGAGGCGTTAAATGAATATGGAGCAACTTTAAAAGAAATGGAAGATGCTATGGAAGATTATCGTGGTGCTAAAAAGGATATTGAAGAAAAAAAACGCATCGCCAAAGAAAAAATCCAAAAACTAAAACAATAGATGAATCTATTAACTAAATCGTTAATATCCGAAATAGTTGGTGATAATTTAGTAACCGCTGTTTATGGAGGTGGTTTTAAACCACCAACGAAAGGACATCTTGAAGTAGTACAAAAAGCACTATCCGATTTCCCAGAAATAGATAAATTTATCATATATGTGGGTAGCGGAGAACGTAATGGTATTACTCAAGAAGAATCTTTGTTGATATGGGATATTTATAAAAATTATCTTCCTGAAAAAGTAGAAATCCAACCCTCAAAAGCACCGATAGGTGATATTTTAAGATATGCAAAAAATAACCCTGAAGAGGTTGTTTATTTTGTTATAGGTGCTCGTGCGGGTAATGAGGATGATATAAAAGATATTACTTTAAGAACAACAGGTGTAGAAGATAAATACCCAAACATTAAAGTTAAAACAATAGAAACCCCAGATGCTAACGTTAGTGGAACCAAAGCACGAACAGCAGCAAAACAATCCCCAGAAGCATTCTATCAATTCCTACCATCAAATTTAACTGATGATGAAAAAATAGAAATATTTGGTTATATACAAGATGTAGTAACTGAAGAAATAAATGAAAATGCTTCATATTCTAAGGATATAGATTATAAAAATAAAATAATCGAATTAACTAACTACATGAGGGATAAGGGATATAATATTGACCCTTTACCAGCAGTTGAATTTATTAATGGGGATAGCGAAAACGCACGTGATTTCTTCGGTAAAACAGCGTATTATAACCCAAATAACCAAACCATCGTGCTGTATACTGAAGGCAGACATCCTAAGGATATTGTACGTTCATTTGCGCATGAAATGATTCATCATATCCAAAATTTAGAGGGTAGATTAGGTAATATTACTACAACTAATACGCAAGAAGACGATAACTTAAATGATATTGAGGCTGAAGCTAACTTAAAAGGTACAATGACGTTTAGAAATTGGACTGATAGTTTAAATGAAGCAATTGTAGGCGATAAAATCGAATGCGATGGTTGTGGTTGGAGTTGGAAAATAGCAGATGGTGGGGATGATTTATTTACATGTCATAAATGTGGGAATGATAACACCCCACTTGAAGAAAAAAAGAATAAAGACCCATTTGGTTTAAATGCTTATGCTTTAGAATTATCACGTGGTTTAGAAGAACCATTAAACGAAGGTCGTTACGATAGCATCTCCAGACAATTAGCTTCAATTGCTCTTAACTCTTGGAAAAGTGATTTTAAAGATGGAGCAAGTTATGGATATTTTATGGGTGAAATTACCCCTGAAGAATATCCAACGGATCTAACATTTACATTTAAAGCCTTAGGTCGATTTGTAGATGGAGATTATACACATAATGGCTACTCAAGATCAGATGGTGAGGTAGGAGTTAAATATGAAATTCCAAAAGATGCTATTCCTCAAATTTGGGAAGAAGTTTACATGGATTTAATTTCTACTATTCGTCACGAGATTGAACACCAAACCCAAGGTGGTAAAAATGTAAAGAAAGGTAAAGGAATGGCCTCTGATCAAAAGCTAAGACAATTGATTAAAAAAGGTGGAAGCGATATTGTAAGATATGTTACTTTACCTAAAGAAATCGAATCGAATGTTCAAGGTTTATATCTTAAAGCTAAAAAGTGGAGACGCCCTTATGATGAGGTAGCTGATGAGTATATTAAGGATTTCCTTAAAATCACCAACCCAGCTGATATAAGCTATGTTAAAAATAAATGGCAAGAAGTAGCTAAAAAACGTAATTTACCTAGTTTACTAAATGAAGGCCGTTACGATACATTAGCAAACCAATTATCTAAAATCGCATTTGAATCGTTTAAAGATATTCATGATAGAGGAGACAGAGAAGGTGAATTTTCATTTAGAGTAGACCACCCAGATGATGAACATGATATCCCATCTGAAGAATTTTATTTTGACTTTGTAGGTAAAGTAGAAATTACAGATGATGAATATGAAGTAAATGGTGGAGCTAATGCTGGATTTGATAATAAAGGAGAAGAAATAACCCCATTACTCTCAGTTAAGTTTAAAATACCTAAAAACCCAGACTGGCAACAGGTATCATTCGATATTAAAGATGTTGTAAGACACGAGCTTGAACATTTAACCCAAGATGGAGAAAATGTTAAAGGGGGAACAGATAGTGATGATCCAAAACTAGTAAGACCTAGTAAACAAATGGATGATGATCAAATGATTAGAGATTTGATTGATCTAGATTTATTACCTAAAGCAGATTATTTTAGATTACCTAAAGAAATAGATGCTATGCTTCAAGGTTTATATTTTAAAGCTAAGAAATCAAAACGTCCATATAGAGATGTAATTGATGCCTACCTTGATACCCAACCTATTAATGATGAAGAAAGAGAAAACATATTAAAAATTTGGAGAAGCAGAGCAAAGGCATTATCTTTACCCGTATTCGAATATAAAAGTAAAGTTATGAATGAAGTAAATGAGCAAAAATATACTATCTATTGTGATATGGATGGTGTATTAGTTGACTTTGATAAGCAATTTGAAAAAGCATCTGGTGGTATTTCTCCTCGTGAATATGAAGAAAAAAATGGCAAAGAAGCATTTTGGAACCTAATCGACAATGAAAATGGTGTTGGATTTTGGGTTGGTATGCCTTGGATGCCTAATGGTAAACAATTATGGGAGTATATTAAACCAAATAACCCAATGTTATTATCTTCACCATCCCGTTCAAATTCCTCTCGTTTAGGTAAACGTTTATGGGTTAGAAATAACCTCCCAGGAACTAAATTAATATTAGCTAATTCTTATAATAAGAAAAACTATGCTGATGGTAATAATATATTAATCGATGATCGACCTTCAAATATTGATCAATGGAAGGCAGCAGGAGGAATAGGTATACTATTTATATCCACAGCTCAAACAATAGAAGAATTAAAAGAATTAGGTTTATGAAAGAATCAGTTTTAAAAAAAGAATTTAAAGAAAAAGACGTACAACGTCTCCGTAACCTAATGACTGGTAAGCATGGGGAACGAAATGTACAAGGTGTAGGTTATACTAAAGTAGAAGAATTTCATGAAGAAGGGGATGTTTGGGAATCTGATGGTCGTACATGGACTATTAAAAATGGTTTAAAACAAAATATTACAAAATTAGACGAAGCTAAAAAAGCAATTAATATGCCTTTATTTTGTCCTTCATGTAATAACCTAATGAAAAAACACGCAGATAAACGTTTTTATCTACAATTTAAAAGATGTTTAACTTGCCAAGTTAGTTTTGAAGCAGATTTAAAATTAAAAGGGTTGTGGGAAGAATATAATAACGTATTTATAAATGATAACGTTGATAATTTAACAAAAGAATTTGAAGTTTGGTTTAATGAATTATTAAATCAATCTAACGAAGATTTTATAACAGAAGCCGGTGATGTAGAGCGCTGGATTGGTTCCAATAAAGCAAAAATGCTTGAAAGTAAAGAAGAAACAATTAAATTTTTAAAATCACTAAAAAAATAAATGGAACCATTAATGATGATTTCGACAATAATAGTTGCTTTAATCACTGCTGTGTTTGGCCCTATCGCTGTCGCTTGGGCTAAAAAACAATTTGACACTACACCTACTAAAAATTTAGTAGATGAAGCTATTGAAATGAATACTTTAGTTGATGATCAACTCCAAACAATAATGGATGAATTATCAGCCGATAGAGTATGGATAGCACAATTTCATAATGGTGGTCATTTTTATCCAACTGGAAAATCAATTCAAAAATTTTCTATATTCTACGAAAAAACAACCCCAGACACCCCTTCAATACAGGCAACATTTCAAAATGTTCCTGTTTCTTTGTTTCCAAAAGCAATGTCTGTTTTATATAAAGAAGGTGAATTAGCTATACCTACTTATGAAGGAGAGAATTATGATTTAGCATCAATATCTCGACCTTATGGTACAAAATCATTTTATATGATTTCATTAAGTGATCTACAGGATAAATTTATTGGTGTTATTTCTATCGCTTTTGACACAGAACATAAATTATCTAAGGAAGAGTGGATATTTATACGACAGAAAGCAGGTGTTATCGGTACATTACTTGACGAATACCTAAATACTAAAAAATAATGGAATTAGGTAAATTTGAAAATAGTAGAACTTTTCATGCCCCTAAAGGCAACCAAAAAGTAATCCGAGATACTAACCCAGTACAAGTTACTAGAGTAACACCAGAAGAACCACAAGTAGAAATTAAAATGAGTGGTGAACCATCATTAGAAAAGGTAGTAAAAGAAATACCGAAACCAAAAAAACGCAGAAGAACTAAAAAAATTAACAATGAAAAATCTTAAAGAATATTATTCTAATCTTGAAGAAAATGAAGTAGCAAAAGCGATAGATAATGCTATTGCTTCTGTTGACGAAAACTTATCATACAAAGATTTTGCAATTGGTGTAGCCGCTATTCTTAAAGATGAATACGGCTCTCATAATTTTAGTCCTTTTATGGAAGTATTACATGCTGAATTAGGTATGAATGAATCTATTAATGAAAATGAAGATTTATCATCATTAGATGATTTCTTAAAATACTTCAAATCATACGATGCTTATTATGAGTACATAGATGATGGTGGTCAATATAGAAGAGCAAAAGATAATAACGATAGAATATTAGCTAGATTCAATGCTTTATCTCCTGAAGATAAAGAGGTAGCTTTAAAGGCAGTTATGGATCATTTTAAAGACGAAAGAGCAATAAACGCATTTAAATAATGGAAGATATTAAACAAATACAAGAATTCTTTTCGAAACCATTAAAAGAAGGTAAGGTAACAAAAGAAGATTTTGATAAAGTAGTTCAAATATTAGGTAAATCAAAATACCCATTTACTATAATGTTAGTCCCAAAATGGGATGAAATTGATATTATTACAGGTCAAGATTCTCCTGATGAAATTGTTGATGATATTGGTCAAAGACTAGACTCAGCAGGTTTAAATTGGGGTGGAAATTCAGGTATCACTATTTCAGGTGATTCATCAAATTATTCAAGAAAAGAATATAGCGATATTTTTAGAGTAAATGGTGGTCATAAAGACTACTTTGAAGAATCAGCAAACGAAGCTAAGATTAATAGAAAAAAACTATCTGATGATTTGTGGGATAGAAAGGGATATGATTACAAATACCTTGACAAGCTATCAGATAAAAAATTAAAATCTTTATGGGATACTGAATTCTTTTATGAACCATATATGAACGAAGCAAAGGGTGTAAATGAGATGGATATAAATGATCCAATCCTTATGAAAATGAGAGCTGCTAAAGATAAATTAGCTAAAATGAGAGCAGCTAATGCTGGCGATGATGGTAATGATGAATTCTTTAGAAATGCTAAAAAAATAGCATTCCTTAAAAAAGAAAGAGCACAATTAATGCGTGATATGGAGCAAGAAGCTGAACCAGAAGGTGGGCCAATTGCTGATGAATATGGTAATAAATTAAATCGTATTGATGCCGCAATAGCCAAACTATCAGGTAGAAAAGAGATGACCTATGATCAAGCAATAGCTGAAGGTAAAGGTAAAATGCCTACTCAAGATCAAGTAGATAGATTTTTTGAATTAACCCAAAATGAAACCCATTATCTAAATAGCAAACCAGTAGAAGGTCAAGAAAAAACATTTAATTTAATGAAGGTTGAACCTTGGGATGAATATGATTTATCTAATTGGAATTCATTAGTTAGAAAAGCTAAACAACGAGGTAAATCGATAGATGAAAATGATAAAGCTTCCACCATTAAAGATAAAATAGAAAAATTAAGAAAATTATCTAATTCTGGTGAAATTGATGGTGATGAATTTTTAGATAAATTTAATCCATTACAAAAACAACTTAAATCAATAGATGAAGATAACTCATATGCTAGAGTATCTAAACCTAGATTTAAAAAAGATAAAAACAGTCCAAACTTTCTAAATGTGTATATTGATTACGATTTAGGACCAGGTGGTAATTCAATAGCATTTGGTAAAGAAACAATGTCGGGTCAAATCAGAAGAGAAAGTGCTGCCGAAGCTAGAAAAGTAGCGCATGATATAGCTTTAGATCTAGAAGCAAATTTCGACCTTGAAGATATTGAAGTAACAGATTTAGAAAACGGTAAAGTAAGAATATTTGCTGTATCAGATGATTTTATTGATATGGATCCAAATATGTTAGGTGAAATAAAAGAATCACTTAATCCTGAAGTATCTAATGCCTTAAACCGTTTTATTAAAGCAATGGCTAAACGATACGATTACAGCGAACAAGATGCTGTATACGCTATTATGGCTGCTTTAAAACAAAGAGATTTTGATGGTGTAAATGAAGCTACAGAAGACGAGGAAAATGAATTTCACAAAGACTTAGATAAATTAGTTCATAAAACTTTTGGTCATAGTAGTGATGAGAAGAAAAAATCAATGGCTCAAGAATTAGCTGAAACTATTAAATTAGGTGAAGGTGTAATTGAAGAAGAATTATGTCCTAAAGGTAAGGCATATATTAAAAAACGTAAAGCAGCAGGAGAAAAATCATCTGCTTATCTATCAGGTCGTGCAGTTAAAGTATGTAAAGGACAAATGTCCGGAAGAAAAAAGAAAAAATAAAATAAAATGGATAATTTCGATTTAAAAAAATATTTAGCTGAAGGTAAGCTATTTGAAGAAGACAACTTAAAAGACTATTGGTCAGAATGGGCAGCAGGAGAAATTAAAGTTGGTAATGATACCGTTGGGGTAGAATTTGGAGATGCAGATGATGAAGCTATGAGTGTATTTAAAGATTATGTTAAGGCAGTTAAAGCTTTGAATGCTAATTCAAAAGAATTAAGAAATGATATTGCTGGAGCAGTATCAACTATACTTTATGATAGTGGTGATTTTGAAGATTATGAATTTAATGTTCTAACTGCAGATCAATATACTAAAATACAAGATATAATATAAAAATAACATGGATAATTTCGATTTAAAAAAATACTTAGCTGAAGGCCGCTTATTTGAAAGTGAAGAAGATCAATTCGGGGCTGAATTAGATGCATTTGCAGATGATCTAGCAGATGAAATTAAAGATGAATTAGAAGACCATAAAGAAGAAATTCAAAAGTCCGATAAAGAAATCAATGAGGTAGCAATTACTGTTAGTATTATAGGATATATTTTATTATCTAATACAATAGCTAATATGCTTTCTAAATTTGCTAAAAAACAATTTGCTAAACATAATTTTGGTAAAGGCGAAGAGGCCGCCAAGAAAATTTATGATTTTACTCATAAAAATGAAGAAGCATTTAAAGCTCCAATTAAACGAATAGTAAGTATCTTTACTAAAGATGCTAAAAAACAAAAAATGATATCCGATCTATTATATGCTGTTGTAATCTTCTTAATGGCAGGTCAAGCAGGAGGTGAAGCTGTTGCTTATCTTAAAAAAGCAAGTTATCTTAAAGGTGGACTATATAGTTTAAAAGCAGCAATTAAAGGTGTTGAAGTAAATACTATTTTAAAAGGTGCTGTTGAAGACGCAGTTTCATAATGACTAAAGATAGAGTTAAAGAAATCATAGATGAATCACTACGTGACTGGTTTAAAAAAGAAGACTGGGTGCGTATTAATACTTCTGGCAATATAGCTGGTAAGTGTGGTACTATGAAAAAAGGTAAAGCAACTACTAGATGCTTACCCAGAAAAAAAGCTCAATCTTTAACAAAAGCAGAAAGAAAATCTACAGTAGCTAAAAAAGTTAAAGGTAGCAAAAAGGGAAAACAGTTCGTTAAAAACACAAAACCCGCGAAATATAAAAAAGGAACGTATAATTCAAAGAAGTAACCATATTTATACATAAACACATTAGAAAATGAAATATTTCGATTATAGAAAATACTTAGCTGAAGGCAAGCTATTAAACGAAGCAGAGCTTACTGATGACTTAGTTCAAAGAGTAGCTCAAACCGTTGCTGATGAATTTACAGCTGAAGATCGTGAATTAGATCTTAAATATGTAATTACACCTAACTCAATTGAAGCTGATCCTCGTAGTGGTGGTTTTGATTTAGATGTAGAAGCAGGACCTAACACACCAGGTGATGATTGGGAAGATAGTAGAGGATTCGGTATTGCTAATTATTTAGGTGATTATGCTGGTGGTTCATTTGTAATCCGTCCTGAAGGTGATGGTTATTTAGTTATTAATGCTGCTTCCAGAAATGCTAAAGTAGCTTATATAACACCTGAAGGTGAAATTGAAATTATTTCAGCTGAAGATTCAAAAGCGGATCTCGGTATGACTGATGATGTAGAAACTGACTACATGGAACGCAGAAGAGAAACAAGCGATTACATGCAAGAAGGTGAGGAAGAAATTAAAAAAGAATCTAAAGAGGATAAAAAACCAATTAAAAAAACAAAAATGAAAAAAGAAACAGTAGACAGCAAATTAGCTGAAATCGAAAAACAATCAGAGATTGTTGCATTGGAAGCTAAAATTGCAGCTATTGATGAAATGATCGAATCTAAAAACCAAAGAATTTCAATGGTTACTGAAGATGATAATTTATCACAATTAGTTGATAAGAAAAAAATGAAAGAAATGCAACGTGAAGTTAAAGATCTTGAAAGACGAAAAGCCAAGATGGAAAAACTATACGAAAAAATGTGTGGGAAATCATATACCAAAGAAGAAATAGTAGACGAAGAAATGTCTACTGAATTAAATGAAAATAAAACAACAATGAAAAAATCAGAGTTAAAAGAAATGATCAAAGCTGCTATGATGGCTGAAGCTGAACTTACAATTAACGATACTACAGATGCTTACGACCCAATAGAAGAAAAAGAATCTTTTGATGATGCTTTTGATCGTATCGATAAATCAAAAGAAGTATACCAAGGATCAGATAAAGACTCAGTTAAAGAAGAAGAAGACGTTGAAGTTGAAGACAACGAAAAAGTTGATGTTGACATTGAAAAAGATGTTGAAGTTGATGATGAATCAGTTGAAACCGATATTGACGTAAAAGGTAGTATGCCAGGTGAAAATGAGGATGAAATAGCAGTTCAAAGTTTACTAATGAAAGCTCAAGAAGAAGCTGAAAAATTAGGAGATGAAAAACTAACTGATCAAATTGGTAATACAATTACTTACTTTACTAGAGCACACGTTGCTACAGTAGATACTAATGAGTCAATTAACGAATCTACAGTTCGTAGAGGTAACGATGGCTTGATAAACAAATTATTATAATAAAATAAAGGTTAACTAAAACAATAAAATTTATAAAAAACAAAAATTATGGAAACTAAAGAATTATTAGAAGGAATCAAAGAACAAGTATTATTGATTGAAGCAGAAATTGACAAAACATCAGCTGCTGCTAAAGGAAGATGTAGATCTGCCGCTAACAAAATCAAAAACTTATCTGCTGACTTCAAAAGAGGACACAAGTAAAAAAAAACACATGCTTAACGAACGCGAACTTACTAAACAAGAACTCGAAAATCGAGAAGATGCGATAATGGACCTCAAAACAAATAAGAGGTCCTTCGTTAAACGTTATGGTAAGGACGCAGAAGCAGTGATGTATGGTCGCGCAACTAATATGGCTAAGAAAAAAACTGAAAATATGAATCAAGATAAAGTTAGAGAGATGATTAAAGATTCTCTTAAAAACCCAAAAGCAGCTGACCTAAACAAAGATGGCAAATTATCTGACTACGAAGAAAAACGTGGTGCTGCAATCGAAAAAAATCTAGATGAGAGTTCTTCTACAGAAGAAAAACGTATTGCTAAAATGGCTATTAAAAAGTTAGCTAAATATAGAGGTGTTGGTGAAGATGAAGCAAGAAATGATCTTATTAGAGCAGCTAAAGAATTAGGTGACCTAAAAGAAGAAGTGTTGACTGAAAATAAGCAAGAAGCATTTGATGAACTCCAAATGATAATGGAACAATTATATGAGTTGAGTGATCAAGCTAAAATGATCTTTAGAAATAATTTCCCAACAGAGTATAGAAGATTAGATGCTTATGGTGCTTTAGATTTTGGTACAAGTTCAAATAGATACGATGTTACATTAGAAGGTGCTCTCGAAAATCTTGATATGGAAGATGATGATGAGGATTTAATGGAAGGTA
>Ga0206131_10002520_pt1 | contig 22066 bp, 16 predicted proteins | sample Helgoland_Spring_FD_148636 | JGI IMG/M metagenome (GOLD analysis project Ga0206131, IMG submission 148636) | Pelagic subsurface seawater microbial communities from Kabeltonne, Helgoland, North Sea - Helgoland_Spring_Bloom_20160517_1 | ecosystem: Environmental > Aquatic > Marine > Epipelagic ...
AACTCCGTATGCTATAGACCAATCAGGAGCACAAGTCAGTCAAGCTATTTCAATAGGAAGTGGTGTTCCTGAATTTGTGAAAGGTATATATTATCCAGTTGAAAATAAAATAATTATAAGTTGGGTCACGGATAAAGTACATGTTTCTAATAATCCTTTAGCGAATACAAGCGTTGAATGGGATATATCAAAAGTTCGCGTGGATGATATATCTGATATGGATACAATTGGAGGTATTTCTGGAGAGAAAATTTATAAAAAAACCTATGAAATAACAAATGATTTCCTTATACCTAATTATAATTATAAATTTAGTGTTCGAACCCATTACTATCCTAACAATCGAAGAACGACACTCCTGAGCCAATGGTCAAAACCTTTAACATTTAGAATAGAAGCACCTATCCCTGAAAATATAAAAATTAACTATGTTAATGAACAAATAATGTTAAGTTGGGAACCTACCTCGTTATATAACCAAAGTGTTACGTATTCTTTGGAGTATGAATATAATTCTATAGTAAAAAATATAGATTCGATAAATGCAAATAATATAGAAATAAAAGGAAGAAGCTTACCGGGCGGAGTGGATGTTAATTTCAGGATTAAAGCAAATTATATAAATTATTCTAGTGATTATTCAGATGTAATATCATTGAAAATACAAAGGCACAAACCAATTAATATAAATATTAAAAGTTACGATAATCTTAATCATGAAACAAAAAAAAATGTTACATCTAATAAAATAAGTTGGGAAGCGTGTCCGGGAGCTATAGATTATTCATTAAAAAGATATGATATATATTTTGGTAATCTATCTCCTACGGAACCTAGTGTAACAGTATCAAATATAATTACAAATAGTTATATAGATACAAATGAACCATTAGGTAGAATCCCTCATGTGCCAAGAAGATATATATATAAAATTACAGCAAATTATTAAATAAAATTTTCCATAATAATAAAATTAATAACTATAAATTTTATCGTTATTAATATTATATGTCGATACCTAGTGATGAATCAGAAGCAATTGTTGATATAGGTTGGCCTAGTCCTCAAAATTTTACAATAACAAAAGATAATAATAATGTTCAGATGATAGTAACATTGGACTGGGATAGTATTACTATAAATCAGTCTCCTTTTTCTACAGATTTAAGTGAATATGGGTTTAATACGGTTTATTATAGGGTCATGATAAATGGAAAAACTTATTTAACAAGTGAATCTCATATTACAATATCTTTATCATTAGGTGGAAAAAGTTGTATGAAGGTAAAAGCGATATACGATATAGGATACGATAGTCCTTATTATATACAGAGTGATTGGACAGAAGAAATTTGTATTCAAAATCCTGTAGATTTATATTGTAAAAAACGATGTAATAGTACTAGTGTAGCAAAAACTCAAAATAATATTTCTAGAAAACAAAGATACGCTTTAGCAATAAAGACTGCTAGAGGAGCTTCTAATTTTATATGTTAAATATATTTTCATTTGGTAAATTATTTCATATAATGAATTATTTCGAATATTATAATTTATATTGAATTATAATATATTTTTATAAATTATATATGACAGAGTTTACAAATATAAATGGTTTTTCATTATATGGAGAAACGCAATTAGAACAAACAATAAATAATACAAGTATTCCGTGGTTACGAATAAAAAAAGAACCCAATAAATTACCAGTAGCTTATTTAACATCAAGAGTTTTTTATTGGAAACAAGAAAATAAATCAGGAGACAAATATATATTTTATTCTCATGTAGAACAACAATATAAAGCAACTAGTAATAGTGCATCTGAAACTAAACAATCAAAAACATATTTAAATGGTAGAATGTCAGGATTTCCTCTAATACGCCCCGTGTTAGATGTTGATAATGATAATTGGATATTATCACAATCAATAAACACCTCAGGAAACGAAATCTTTGAAACAGATTTTGAATATACACAACTAACATGGGTTACTATGAATACTCGTAGTATAACAATACCTACGACGTCTTTAAGTAGTACCATAAAGATCCCCAAAGTGACTACAATAACAGGCGAGGGAGGTACATTACGAAATTTACGTAGTATAGACACTGCTTTAGATTATTATAAGGAAAAGGGTTTTTGTTTTCCGCCTCCTATACAAGAGTTGAATGAAGCAGACAGAAATATTATTGTAATAGATTTACAAAATATAAAACCGCTTAATCCATCAATAAACGGGGATGATAGTTGGAATAAATACCCCTTAAAATATCTAATTTTAAGAATTACAAAGTGGGAAGAGGAATCAATAGAAACAGATGATTCAAAAGCATTTTCCTCTGGTGGAAAAGTAGCAACAGGAACTAATGTTAAACTAATAAAATGTAACTACACGTATACGTGCGATATTATAAATCCATATGATATATATACATTACAAGACAATGAACTATCTATAAATCAAGAGCAAAGTTTTTGTGATATGAATTTAAATTTCTTTTTGATAAATAAGGATCCTGGTAATTTTCAGGGAAATAGTGTATATAAGACCCCGTGGTGGGTAAGAAAGTGGTATGATAATAATGATGGGTCAATTATAGGAGGTGACGATCCGGATTTCCTTAAAGGTAATTTTGATATTAGTGTATCTATAAATCCTAAATACGAAGAACCAGCATCTATAAATACCTATCAATCATATGAGGGAAAAATTGCGTTATGTTTATGGAATGCGCCAAACAACAATTATATTAATATTACAGGAGGAGATTCAAATTCTGGTTCTACAAACTATCCTAGAGATGGAGGATATTCGGATTGGACAAATACTGATCAATTTCAATTATCTAGTTATCCAGATGTAGTAACGAATGTCAATTATTTAACAGGTGAAGTAATAAACAATACTAATGGATGGATAAATACTATTACATTAAAAAAAGAAGATGTCGATAATACGTTCACAGATACTCTGCCACAATATAATATGACTAACCCGTTATGGTATAGTTTAGATTCTCCTAGACATACAGTTGTTCATATGATAGGTCAAAACGCACAGGTGTTGGTTTACAAATATAAATGGGCTGTTAATTATACGAAAAAACCTGAAAAAACAGACGGGTCTTTTGGATATGACGAGAATAGTGAAGGTGATTATACAAGCAGTTCTGGATATACACGAGATAAAAAAACGATAGACATGGGAAGAAAAACTTATTTACCGTATTATTGTCAAAAAGATCCACTTGGAAATATAATTAATTCATATACGATTACAACGGATGATGGTATGAATATAACCGAATCGTCTGTTATAGAACAATATGCGGATGGAGGAAGTAGTTTATCAAAATGGTTTAGTGGAGAAGAATTAACAGGATGGGAAAATTCTCATCTAGTGCCCGTTCAATTCAAATTACTTATACCTCCTATGAATAATACAGGATCATCAAACATGAAATTAACGTATACATTTGGAAAAAATATCGATTCGGTCACAACATTTTATAGAAATAGTGATTTATCGGGTGTTTATGATCCAATAGGAGATACAAATAGATATGCTGTAAGAGATTCAGAAAGTATAACATTGACATGGAATACTAATATGGTAGATTATAAAACGTTTAAATTATTAGATGTATCATCTGGTTCCAAAAAGCACAATGTTAATATGGTTGTAACTGATGACGATAAATTAAAAAATTATTTTACAAATTTATCAGGCACTGAAAATGTAGATTATGATTTATCTACAAATGTAGTTCAAATATATTTAGTTTCAAATGATTATACATTAGATATGAATGATCCTGATTTTAAAAAAACAGATGCTTTAAAAAAATTATTAATATTATCTACTACAGATTCTCAATATTATACTATTAAAATGTCTCCTGAGAATTTCATACCATATAGATATTATAATGGCGAAATAGAGACGAACATTTTTATAGACAGTGCGGGTAATAATTCATATAATCCATTAGATGTGTCATCTCCTCAAACATTTTATTTCAATCCTTCAAAATATACAACAATTCAAGACAATAATGGATATATAAATGGAAATAATACAGATGCTGAAATTATTTTACCTACCACTCAAAATTTATTTGATTCTAATAGTTTAGTAATTACAAGTGGAATAGATATGAGTTTTAATATAGTTTATAGTGGAGATATATTATCTCAGGGTACAAATCCTGTAATTATAAATAGATTTAAATCATCATCGCAATCAAATCCTTCTATGACAATTCAACCTTTTCCTACTAGAAAAAAAATACTAAATACAACTGTTCCATATATTTCTAATATGAGACCAATACCAACTATGATAGATTTAAATCAATATATTTTACAAGATTATTGGAAATGGATTCCATCTGTTTGTAGAAGTAATAAAATAAATAATGTTAATAATGATGGTTCTAATCAGACAGGTTCTTATAAATATTATAATGTGCATAATCAAATATCAGGTTTTATACAACCGGTTGATGTTACAATAAATGTAGGATATATATTAATAAATACTAGATATCAACAAACGGGATATATAATAAAACCTTACCCATGTACAGGGAGTGCTTGTGTGTATAACAATAATTCTCCTATTATAGGTATTATAGGAGGATTAGATGTATCTCCTCCTATTAGTTCTGAACCATTTACACCTTTTTTAATCTTAGACCCAAAACCGCCTAACCCTACTGGTATATTGAATAGCCAGGAAACGCCATGGGAAGGACAAACTTTTGTTCAGGATGGAGGTGGTGATGCGTATGTTCAAATTTCTCCACCTATTAATTCTACTCCTTTTGTTTGGGGTGAAAATGCCAATGAAAACGGATGGAATTCTGGAAGTTTCATTGAATTATTTAAAGCAAAAGAAGAATACCCATCATTGACAACGCAAGAAGAGAGAATACGATGGAATCAATTATATAATTTAAAAGTTAAAGGAGTGAATTTACCTTATATAGATAGTTCATCACCTATTTGGTATAATAATCCCAACTATTTAGATATACCTGTTGCGCCAGTAAATGGAATAAAAGTAAATTGTGTAGAATTATGGCCTGCTGTTTTAAAAAATCAAGGAAATATAGTAAATGATTCTAGTAATTTAGTTACATTGATTTGGAATAGTTATTTTTTTGATCCTCAAACACAAGGTGATATTTGTTGGACGGTTACAAGAGAAAATATTGCTACAGGAGAAACCATTATATTATTAGATGAATCGCCTATTTCACCAATAAACAATGAATATATATTTAAAGATTCAAATGTGAAAATCTACGATAAGCTTTTTTATAAGGTTAATGGAGTATTTAAATGGCGACCTGACGAATCTAGTGATTATTTAACATTGTCAGTAAAAGGATTTACTACAAACACTGTTTTTGTATGTAAAAATAACAAATTTCAATATGGAAGATATAACACAACATCTACAAATTTAAAATTATATAGACCTCTTTTGATAAGGGAACAAGGAGGTCAATGTGACAACGATAATAATTGCGTTGGTGGAGCATGTAGGGGTCTTGTAAATGGAGAAATGCAGACAATTTATGTTCCGAATAGTAAAATTCAATCTAGTAATAATATATATGCGAATACATCTAATCAACTGACTCAGAAACAAATTTATGTTTTATTAGCAAACGCTAATTTTCGTCCTTTCCGATAATTAAAATAAAATATTAATAAAAAAATGTTTTTTATTTTAATTAATAATCATAATAGTTATTTAATCAAGAATTTCCAAATCTTTTACATGCCAATATTCACTGGCACCATTTGGTATAGGTCTTCTTATAATAAACGGAACTTTCCTTTCATTTAACTCCATTAAAGCTATAGTATGACCGTCTATAATACTTCTAGGCACATCAATAAATACAGCAGAGCCATGATTAATTTGTTTAGCTCTAAGACCGAGAATTCGTGCTTTCTCATAACATGTTAAGAAAGGTAAGGTTGTATGAAGTGGATCTATGATGGTTCCAGCGCTATTTCTAGTTACTTCTGCTAATGTTAAAAGTTCTTTATAATTAATTTGTTTTGTTTCTGGATGAAATGAAAGTAGAGTTTCTTTATTAATATCATGTTCTAGCTTAGCTAGATCTTCCAAATCGTCATCGTCCGAATCAGAGTCTTCTAAATTTTCTAATTCATCGGAATCAACGGGATCCTGAACGGTTAAAATCATTTTACTAGACTCTTCGGGTATATTTTTATTTTCGGGAATTTCTCCATCTTCTAGTGATTTTTCATCTTCTAATACTTCACCTTCTTCTATATCACTGTCTAGAAAGGTAGGTCCGCTGTCATCTTCTTCTGTATCTTCTTTTTCAGATAAAACGATACTATCTGTATCTCCTGATTCTTCTTGTTTTTTTAATTGTTTTTCTACGTCAACTTCTTCTAAAGTTTGAGGTGATGAATTCATTATAATTTAATAACAGATAAAACTTTATATATAGTTTTCAATTTTATTTATTTATGAATCCCATACTGTATCACAAACTGCGCATAAATAAACGTATTTCATATTTTTATCATCGTAACGAATATAAAGAATTTCTTTTTCTTCCTCTTTATAACTTTCTTTTTTTTCTTCTTCTATTGTTTTATTACTTCCACAATCAACATTTGGACAGTTTACAGTATTAATTCGCGGAAGTGTAGGGTCTAGTTTTGTATATTTATTAATTTTATTTTTATAATTGGCAGAAACTTCTACATCTGTTTTTGAAACATATAAATTATTTAAATTAGACACAAGAGATTTATCTTCGTGGCCGCAATTTCTACAGTAGTAAATTAGACCATCTTCTTCTGTTTCTTCATCTTTAATAAGTTTGAGGTAATACATGTTTCCACATTCAGTACAAAAATGCATTTGTTCTATACTATGAATACATAAATAAATATTTATTTCAATTTTACTTATATATTTTTAATAGCCTCTTTTATTTCATTATTTAGTTTATCATAGTTAATTGTACATGACATAGAATAAATAGAAATAGAAATAGATTTTTCTTTTGGTTCATTTTTTAAACAAGATTCTAGATATTCTAAAATTTCTTTTTGATTTTCTTTAATATATTTGTGATAAAATGGTAAAAAACTTCTACAATAATGATCTATATTTTTTGTTTTTAATGAATTCATAATTGCTATTTCTATATTTTTATATCTAATTATATTGTTGTAAGGTTTAAATGACGAATGAGTTTCTTTTATTCCTGGTTCATTTAAAAGTGGTTTATTGTGAAATAAAGTGACAAGTGTTAGTAATATACTTCGAATCGATTGACAAGATGTCCATCCCTCGCCTTTCCATGTATTTAAAACCGATAAACATACTTTTCCGTTTCTGTAGAGATTAGGATGAAATCTAGTATATCCATCATTTGTCATGTAGGTAAGTTTTGGCGGTTTAAAAGGATATTCAGGAGGGAATGAAAATCTAAAAAAATAAGCTCCGTACCTATATAAGGTGTCGGAAGGACCAAATACAACGGCATATCCCTGTAACATATTATTTTCATCATGTGCGTAGTAAATACCCTGATCAGTAAGAGGATTTTTAATTATTTCAATAATATCCTTTTGTAGTCGTTTGAGAGAAGTTTTCGTCATAGTAACTTTGTCGTCGTTGCTCATATATTTATTTAAATATTTAGAAATATTTAAATAATTTTAACATATCTATAGTTTTATCGAGTTAATACCACGTGAAATAACATAAAAGTAATTGAAAACGAAGGATATTAAAATTGATTTAAAAATCTCCCCCCTATATTAGAATTATAAATGACAGAAGCAAAAGTTCAAAACTATCAAAGTTTAGACCATTTGCTATCAGATAATAAAAGACAAGATGGCAAACCTTATACCCATACACGTATCGGAAACTATGACATGGGAATTCCGGGAGGTTCTTATACTATTCCAGATAATTTAATGCCTCAGTTTTATAAATTATACCATAAAAAGGTGTTTATTCGAAAGCATAAAGAATATTTGACAGAAGCACAAGATAAAGAAAAAGGAAATGCACTTTTGGTAGATATTGACATGAGGTTTTCCGTAAATACAACTGAAAGACAATATTCAATAAGTGAAATTTCGGATATTATACAATTATATGGTGAAAGTATGCAGGAACTTTTCATGTTTGAAGAAGAAATGAATATTCCTGTTTATATTTTTGAAAAAGACGATGTAGTTGTAAATAAAGAAAAAAACATTACTAAGGACGGATTACATCTTGTGTTTGGTATTCACATGACACATGCTCTTCAGCTTATTTTGAGAGATATTGTTATTCAAAAAGAACCTGACACAGAGATATTTGAAAATTTAGGATGTACCAATAATTTAGAGGATATTTTTGATGAATGTATTAGCACAGGAAAAAATAATTGGCAAGTATGGGGATCTAGAAAACCCGGTTTCGATGCTTATAAATTAACACAAAAGTGGGATTTAACAATTGATAACGACACTTTTGAATGCGAACCTGATTCTGATATGGTCATTTTTGACAAAAAAATAATTAAAAACTTACTACCCATTGTTAGTGCTAGAAATAAAAACTTTCAAAAAGCCCCAATTATTAAAGAAAAATACAAATCAATATTTGAAACAAAAATTACAGAAAAGAAAAAGAAAAAGAAAAAAGTAATTGTTAAAAATAGTATTTCCACGCTTAAAAATATTAAAAATATAGATAAAAATATTAATCTCGTTTTACCAACAAGTGTAGAAGCTCTAGATGAAATTATTCAATCAATTCATTCATCATTAGATATTAAAGACTACCATCTTAAGGAATTACATGAATTTGTAATGTTATTGGATGAAAGGTATTATGATCCTTTTCCAAAATGGATAGAAGTCGGATGGGCCCTTCACAATACGTCTGACTATATGTTTTGGTCATGGGTTAAATTTTCAAGTAAATCAGAAAAGTTTATATGGAGTAGTATCCCAGAAATGATTACTAGATGGAATACTGAAATGAAAAATGATGGAAAAACATGGCGTTCTATATATCACTGGATAAAGTTGGATTTCCCAGAAGAGTATCAGGAAATTCGTAAGAAAAATATTGACACATTTCTATGGGCCTCATTAACTACCCAAGGTGCAGATACGGATATAGCAATTCTATCCAAGCATCTATATAAAGGAGAATTTGCTTTTACTTCTTTTCAACCTAAACAATGGTTTAGATTTAATAGTCATCGATGGAAGGAAAATGACGGCGGTGTAACATTAAGACAAAGACTTTCTGCAGAACTAAATAAGCTATTTGTTTATGCTACAAGAGTAGAAAAAGATAAAGCTGTAGATGATCAATATACGGCTGATGAAAGAGAAGGTTATTTAAAAAATGCGCATATCTTTAATAAAATCGCACAGAATCTTAAAACAGCATCTAAGAAAAAGCAAATTATGGAGGAATGCTCAGAACAGTTTTATGATAAAAATCTTAAGCCGAATTTGGATGAAAGAAAACATCTTTTGGGATTTAAAAATGGAATATATGATTTAGATAAGGATGAGTTTAGAAATGGCGAACCAGAAGATTATGTTAGTTTTTCGACAAGAAATGATTTTATCCCTTTTGATGAAAATAATTCTGAACATATTGAAATTCAAAAAGAAATTAATGATTTTATGACACAGATATTTCCTGATACAGAACTTAAAAGATACATGTGGGAACACGCCGCATCTATTTTATACGGTGTCAATATTAATCAGAAATTTACAATTTATACGGGGTGTGGTTCTAACGGTAAGTCTGTTTGGGTAGATTTGTTAAATGGTATTTTGGGAGAATACGCAGATAAGTTAGATATTGCGCTTATGACTCAAAAAAGAGGAAAAGCTGGGGGTCCTTCACCTGAGATTACCAAATTAAAGGGTAAAAGATTTGTTTCAATGGATGAGCCTTCCGCTGGTGATCAGCTTAATGAGGGTATTATGAAACAATATACAGGTGGTGATGAAATTACCGGGAGAGAAATGTATGGTAGAAGGCCTATTAAGTTTAAGCCTCAATTTGAGTTGATTTGTTGTACAAATAGGTTGTTTGAGATTAATAGTACGGATAAAGGTACATGGAGACGTATTCGACAGGTTGACTTTAAAGCGGAATTTGTTGACGAAGAAGTTTATAAGGTAAAGGAAGAATTAGGACTGTGCGATGACCATAACAATCCTATTTATAAAAAGTTGGATCCTTCTATTATGAAAGATAAATTACAGAGATGGATTCCTATATTTACCCAACTTTTAATTCAAAAGTTTAAAGAAACGAAAGGACGCGTGAAAGATTGTAAGTCTGTATTGGAAGCATCTAACACATATAGAGAGAAGCAGGACTTTTATGAACAATTTTCCAAAGAAAAACTTGTCCGAGGAACAAATGATGATAAAATCAAAAAGACAGATATTAGAACTATTTTTGCGGAGTGGTATACTGAGAATATGCAAAAGAGACCTCCTAGGGCGCAAGATTTGTATGACTTTTTAGATAAGCGATTAGGGAAATACAGAAAACGTGGTTGGTGGGGGTGGAAGATTAAATATGAATCTACTCTTAGCGAGGATGAAGATGATGAGTCAATGTCTGATTAGGATAAAAAGATTTATAAAAAATATTTTTTCTTTTCTTATAATTTTGTTACAATATTAAATATCATAATAGTAAATTATTATTATGATATAGTTTAACGTATGCTTCTGCGGTTGCTTCTGCGTTTGCTTTTGCTTCTGCGTCTGCGTCTGCTTCTGCGTTTGCTTCTGCGTTTGCTTTTGCTTCTGCGTCTGCGTCTTTTACCTCCGATTAATTTTCTTGAATTTTTTTCACGTTTAATCGTAGGACGTTTTCTCGCTTTAGGTTTTGGCTGTGATTTTGATGTAGGTACATGAGTTTCTAATTGTCCCGAACCTCTGTTAAATACTCCACCAAATTCGTTTCCTAGTTCTTCATCCGCAAATGAATCGTAATCTACTTGTGACCAATCAATAGATTTCCCTCTTCCTCTTTTGCGACGTGTGCGACGCTTTCTACTACCTCCTTTGTTTGCTTTTGTTTCACTTCTGAGTCTGTTAGCATCTCTTTGTTTGATTTCAACACAATTTCCTTTTTCTGATTCAGAACCTCCTTCACAGACCCAATTAGGACCGTGTTGATTTCTACACCAAGAATCTCTTTCCTTCTGAGAAATATTAGTCGATGGGCATGAGTATGGATTTGCCATTATATATATATAATTAATAAAAAATAAAACGATATAATATATGAATTGTACTGTTTCGTGTATTTTAGCAGGAGCTTTTATTGCCGCGAGTGTTTTTGTTTGTTTTCGAGTAGATAAAAAAACGTTGAGTAACCCATTAATGAAATTATTAAACAGAGAAAATCAAAAAAGATACATGCGTCTTACAAATGAACGCAGAACCATTTATCTAAAAGGATTCGCATTAGGATTTATCGTTTCTGTAATATCTTTAGTTTTGCTAAATAAAAATAAGATGTTTAAATTAACAAAATTAACTAATATTTGTTTTATAGTAGCTGTATCTTTCAGTATCAATTACTTTTTTTATATTTTACATCCAAAGTCGGATTATATGGTAAATCATTTACAAACACAGGAAGAACGTTCATCATGGTTAAAAATATATAGAACAATGCAGTTTAACTATCATTTAGGATTTGTGTTAGGATTAATAGGAATGATATTTGTCGGAAACTCATTTTGTTAATTTTCTAGTTTGTCGCGCTCTGCTTTTCAAATATCGTCTAGTTTTTCGCCTTCCTCCTTTTTTATCTAAAGATATACATAATTTAATATAATCTACTATCTCTTTTTTTGACATATTTTTAAAGTCTTTTTTGGGTATGTATAATTCAATAGATTTCATATTTATATTGTTATATATAAAACAATATAAATTTAAACTACGACGATGAATTATTCAGGTTGATGTTTAAATGGTATGTTGCTTACCATGTTAAATAAGAAAAATACTGTTATAACAGTAGTTAAAAAAATTAAATAAATATTATCAATTACAAAATATCTAAATCTGCTCATAATAAAAACATAAAACCATGATAAAGTAAAAGGTGCTATGGCTAATACTAAAATATACGGATAGTATGTGGAATCATTATAAAGTTTTTTATATATCAACACGCCTATTATGATAATAAATAATGCCCAATAAGTATATTTTAAATATCGGATTACTGTTTTAATTGATTCTGATCTATTATTGTAAAAATATGCCAACCTATCATTTACATTGTTTTCCCCTTTTGTTTTTTCAATATTGTCATGTAACTTATTTAAATCTTTATTATAAGAATCGTATAAATATTCTACATTACTTTTATAAACATATTGTGTTTTATAATATCCTATTTGGCTTTCTAGTTTATCCAATATAGGTAAAACTAATTCATCCCAACCTTTTACTTCTGCCTCTGCTTCTTTTTTAAATTTAGTCTCTTGTATGTTTGATTGATAATAAGAAGCGCCATTTTTTTCTGTAATATAAAGTTTTTCTGCTAAATCAAATTCGGGTTGAGCGTTATGTAATTTATTTTTTGCTTTCATATAGTCATTTCTAAGTTTTTCTATTTTCTTTCTTTTTTGACAAGCGCTGTTACAAACACCTTCAGCATTCATCTTATCTACTAATTGCGACATACCCGCTAATTGTTTTACTAAAGCATTATTTGCTCCTCTATTCATATTTTAATATATAATATATAGAAAATTAAAATATGGAATGAAATGCTTCATGACCTTTAGGTTGAGAAGGATATACCATATTGGAAAAACTTTCACCAGAAGATTCTTCAGATATTTCTAATTTAGTTTTAGCTTGATCTTTGATGCCTATAAGTTTATTTTTTGCTTTTGAAAATTCATTAGAAACATTATCGCAAGCGCCTTCAAACATACTAGACCAATCCCATGATTTTTTACCACTCCCTCCTCCTACACATTCTCCCGCATCATTAGTTTTATTGCATCCATTTTTCCATTGGAATTTGTTCCAATAAAGATTTGTTCTAGACCAATTTCGTAGCATTCTTCCACTTATAGTAATAATAACTATAGCAACAATTAAACATATAGAACCTACACCAATAGAAGCAGGGAACCATGGTTGTGTCATTAAAAGAACAATAATTAAAACTCCTAAAGCCCCATAAGCAATAATTTTAAAAATATTTTTATGAGACGTGTATCTATCATATTCATATTCTCCTAATTCAACAATACGTTTTTTATTTCTTTTTTCTTGTTTTAAAACTTTTAATTGGTTTTTAGCATTTTGTAATTCGTTTTCCACAACTTTTGTCATAGTAATTTGATCTGCTAAATTACTTCTATTTGATGAGGTTTGTTGCTGTGTATCTGTATACATATTTTTTAGTTGGCCAAAAAGTGATAAACGCATAGTGCTTAATTCATCCAGTCTAGTTTGTATTGCTTCGCTCTCTTGAATAGAATCAGGAGAAGATTTGTTTAAGGCTTGTAAATTATTAAACATATATTTTTCAATATCCTGTAAGTCTTGTATGTTTTTTATGGTCGTCTGATGTTTTGTATTTAATTGAGACGAATGATCTTTATTGAATTGATCTCTTTGTTCTGTTGTTAAAGATGCCGCATCTGCCATTATATATATATTAACAAATTATAAAAATTATTTTCTCATTCTTTCGATAGACAATAAAATTAGTAAAGTTGCTAAACTACCCCACAATAATAACTTCATAGAACTACTTTTTTCTTTTAAAAATATATCTTCTAATTGCCCATCTATAGTTCCATTTGTTTTTCCTGAACTATCTAAAATTTCTGAATAAATATTTCCATACATTGCTAATTGGTTTTTTAAATTTCTTTCTTCATCGGATAATTTAGTATTAATCTCCGAATTAACACCTTTTAATGAATTTATTTTTTCGAATATTTCTTTTGCCAGTGTTATTAATTCTTCATTTTCAGTTGTTAATTTTTCATAGCTTTGCCACATATTTTCATTTGTTTGTGGTGAAGCTATAGGTGCTTGATAACATGCCACTTTAGTATAACCTCCCTGTCCTGGAGCATAACCGAAAGCACTAGGAGCATCGTCGCAAGTTTTAATAGTTTTTTGTCTAATCATCGCACTGGGAGGACCGCCAGCACCTCCTCCGCAATCACAACAACCTTTTTTTATAGTAACGTTATTATTATCGGCATAATCCATACCATTCACGATAGAATCTTTACCGGGCAAGATATTTCCGTTTAAACATTTATCTTTAGTTATTGAATCGCAGTCGGCTTGTCCTATTCTAGATTTACCAAACATATTTTTACATTTTGATACATAAGGTCCTTTTAAATCGCATCCCGCTTTACATGCTTCTCTTTTAAAACTATAAGCTGATGATCCTGATGGATATGTTGTTAAACAATCTGATTTACATTTACTTACTTGTTTAATAGCTGCGTAATAAGTTTCCATAAAAGATTTGTAATTTCTTGAATAATCCGATAATTTTTTTTGGTACTTGCTTTCTAAACTAGATAAAACATTTAATTCTGTTTTAGTTACTTCATCTAATTTTGATGTGTCAAAACCTTCTATCAAAGACGATTTCTTTTTTAAGTTATTTAATACAGAACGCCTGTGATTTAATAATTGCATTCCCTGTTGTAATTCTCCAATAGCAGCTTTTTGGGATACATTAACAGAAGGTTGATTTTGAAATGCATTTGTTATACTATCTAAAAATTCGCTAAAAACCATTTTATCTAATATATAGAGATAAAAAAGTTAGTCTCTCATATTACGAATTGCCGTTGCAATAAAAGCACAACCTACTACAACCCATATAAGATGGTGAAATTGTATAGCAGACGAATCTAAATACTGATCATTAGCTTCTGCTTTTAAAGTTTCATTTGCTGTTTTTAAACTATCTACTTTTTTTTTCATTTTATTTAATTCATTGTATGTATCTAATAATTTTTTTTTCTCTCCATCAACTTTATCTTCTAAAGTTTTATCTTTTGTAGCTAAATTTTGAACATTTGTATGCATAGTTTTAACAATATTCATTAAATCATTATTTAATTTTTGAAGTTTATCATAATTTTCAGAATCTAAACTCATTACTTCACATTTATCATCTGAACCATAAGAGTTTCCTGTAGGAATAGCATCAAATTGAATATCTGATACAGTTACAGTGCTGTCTGGACAACTAGTGTGTTTGTTTCTAAAGTCGTTATGTAAATGTTTATAACCCTGATTATCTACCCATGCGGTTGCTTTACCTGTTGTAGCATTATACCCTCCACTTCTACACATTTCTCCTATTCCCATAGGAGTTCCTCTAGATAATCGTGCCATTTCCTCATCAGTGATATTTTTAGTAGAAGTAGAGGGACATGTAGATTGATCTCGTCCATCCCATGCAGAATCAGAAAATTGTCTAGATACTCCCATATTATTTATATAGTAATAATCGTTGTTATATTTTACTAGTTGATTTTTGAAACTAACATTTACCGAACTTTGTCTAGAAGCCAATTCTTCTAAATATTTTTTATAAATATTCGTGTATGTTACAATTTTTTCATTAAATTCTCCTTCTAACTGAGCAAGTTGTTGCTTTTCATTATCATTTTGAGCTTCTACAGGATTTAGAGATACGTCAGGTGGTCCTGATTGCATACCTTCTTTTACCGATGAATAGCTTTCAAAATTCAAATTATTCATGATATTAAGTTTTCCCACAGATATTAATGCTAAATTAGAGTCTTTTACTTTTTTTTTTAGTTTTTTTTGATATTGATTAAATTGTTCTCCTTGTTTTAAAGTTTTAAACATTATATATAAACTAATACTAGAAAACAATTATTGCTGTATGTACAATTATTGTTTTAATTGTTTATAAATAAAAAAAGTTGAGGTAAAAAATGCTATGCTATAAAATGATAAAAAAACTAAACTTTCACTATATTCATTAAACTTATCTTTTTTTAAGGGTTTTGATGCTACATTGTTTCCATATGTTGATTGTAATTTTACTTTATTAGCGTCATATTTATTTTTTACACCTTTAATTTGTTTATCTTTTGAATTAAGATGTGTGTTTGTAGCAACTACTGTCCCCTTCATGGTTGCTTCTAAAACTTTAATATCTCTATAAGTACCTACAGCTGCCTGATGAGCGCGATTTCTAGGTTCTCTATCAATATTAAGTTTATAGTTAGGATAAGCTGCTTTATATTGATCTTTTGCATTTTTCCATTTAAATTTTAATACATTTAATTTTTGTTCGAAATTATCAGGAGATGTCATATTTATACTATATTGATACTTTTTTTATAGACATAGACGATAATATTTGGTTGTTAGAGACGTTGGGCTAGATCTAATTATTTCTACAACTTCTCCAGGTCTTACTCCAATAATTACAGCTACAGGATCAAACCGTGAAATGTTTGGAAACTGTGATTCTTGTAAAATATTATATTCTTTCATTATATCATCTTTTTCATTTTGACTCAATACTCTGTGGGGAGGGACTAAATTATTGTCTAAAATATTATATTGAAAATCGTTTAAATTAAATATATTAACGTAAAAATCTTCTTTTTTAAAAGTAATATCTATTAATTTTCGCAGATTATCTGAAAGTTTATCTTTACCAATAATAACTAAATCATCTGTATTATCAATTATTTCTTCTATATTAAATAAATCTTCAACGTAGTCATATACATGAGCCGGTCTTATCTTGGTAATTAAATGATATTTATAATAGATTTTTTTTCCTGTTTCATTATGTGTTAAAAGCATATCTAACTGTTTATTAGAATAGAGAATCATGATTTCATTAATACTAAAATTCTTATAATTATCAATATTGTATCCGCGTCTTTCTACTTGATCTAAAATAATTTTTCTAGATGCGAAAATTTTTGCAATTGTTTGACTGTTTTGATTTTTTTGACTCATTTTATAATACTATTAGATTGATTTTATATAATTTTCAATTTTATCTAAATTATATAAAATTTATGTAATTATTTTTTTCTTATCGCCGCTCTCTCCGTCTTCGTTATCATCTTCGCCATCATTTTCTTCAATCGTTGATAATTTATCTAAACCTTCTGTATTTTTTTTATTAATACTACTAACACTTTTTAGTATTTTTTCATTTTCCTGATTTTTTTCGGTTTCGGGTAAATCTAAATCTTCTCCGTCATTTACTTTTGGAGATTCTACTCCTTGTTTAGTTATTGTTTCTTGTGTTTCAGGTGGGGTATAGGCAGGATAATCAGGAGATTTAGGTGCTTCAGTAGGCGAGTCTTCTGGACCATAATCAGGAGATACTGGAACATATCCGTCTGAGTTTGGATGGAATTCTGGAGAGGGTGTTGTAGGTTCATAATTTGCCTGAGGCGATGTAGGAGCATAAGCAGCTTGAGGAGAATCTATGTCGTATTTGCTTAGTTCGTATTCTTCAGCGTATCTTATTTCTCCATCTCCTGATCTAAGTAAATATTCGACAATCATATCTTCTCCGTCTATTTCTACTTTTTCAACACTCCATATAATAGATTTCATTGTAGGGTCTTCAGGATTACTAAGTACAACCATATCTCCTTTTTCAAATTTCGACCATTTTGTCGATGGGGATGCTTGTTGCATCTGATTTGGCATTTGTTGCCATTCTCCTTCATTGCTTGTTCCTATTTGCCAGTTTGCGTCAACAGTAAACGGATCCATGCTTGATCTGCCATAATTTACATCATCGGGGGAATCAGGCGAATCAGGGGTTTTTATTTTTTTAGCATTATCCTGAATATTATATTGTTGTAATAATTCACCTACCTCTTTAAAACTATCTAACCCTGTTAATTTTACTAAATCGTCTCCTTTTGTTAATGACATAAGCTGATCTACATTATCTTCCGTTACAAGTCTCATTTGAATATTCATAGCTTGTAATTCTTGCATTAAAAGTTTAAAAGAATATGGAACTCTAACTATACTGAAATCTCTACCATATTTACTTACATTTACTACATTTAATTCATTGTTAATATTTCCTACAAACTTCAATGGGCCATCTGCCATAGGGCTTAAAAATATGTTTTTTGATTCATTGTATATCGCTACACAACCAGTTTTATTACATACAGCCATATAGTATTCATCACCCCTTATCATCATAGATTCATTAATAAATTGCGACATACCATGCGCAATTAAACAATCTCGGTCCATTTCTCCTATGCGTAAACCGCCATCGTTTGCTCTACCTTGAACAGTTTGACGAGTTAAAACGGTTCTTGGACCTCTAGCGCGATAATTGATTTTATCTTTAGGCATATGTTTTAATCTTAGGTAATATGTTGGTCCGAAATAAATTTCCGTTTCTAATTGTTCGCCAGTCATACCATTATATAAAATTTCACATCCACTAGAATGAAATCCAGATTGTGTAAGCATTTTACCATATTGTTCGTGTTTGGGTCCTTTATTTTCAAAAGCTGTACAATCTCCAAATCCTCCATAAAAAACACCTGTTTTACTAGTGATAGTTTCTACAAGGTGACCTATTGTCATTCTAGAAGGCATTGCGTGAGGATTAACAATTATATCTGGTCTAATACCATCTGCCGTACAGGGCATATCTTGTTCAGGCAAAATAATACCTATTGTCCCTTTTTGTCCTGCGCGAGAGCAGAATTTATCTCCTATTCTAGGAATACGTTCAGATCGAATTCTTACTTTGGCAATACGTTTTCCTTCTTCTCCTTTTGTAATAAAAGATTTATCCACAACTCCTACCTGACCTTTTTTTGTTCCTTTTGAGTTATCTACATAGGTCCCTAATGATGTTACACTATTAGAACCTTTGCCAATTAAAATTGTTTTTTCTGTAACTACGCTATTTTCTTTAATAATACCTGTTTTTTTATCTAATTGGCTGTAATCATAGCCCGCTTTTTTTCCTATTACATTATTTTCTTCTACATTCATAAATTTAGATTCTACACTTAAATTTCCTATTTTTTCTATTTCTTCATGATCTTCGTACATATTAAAATAAGTCGTTCTAAAAATACCTCTTTTTAAGGATGCTTCATTAAAAATAACAGCATCTTCCACATTATAACCTGAATAGCACATAATAGCTACAATGGCATTTTCACCATATGGATGTTCTTCTTTTGTAGCATACTTTAAATATCTAGATTTTGTTAAAGGAATTTGACCAGTGTTTAATACATATGCTGTTTTATCTAATCTTAACTGATAGTTAGATGTATAAAGAGAAACACCCTGTTTAGCTTGACCACACGAGAAAGCGTCACGAGGATAAGGGTTATTATGTGGGAAAATAATTTGATTGGCCATAAGTCCTAATATTAAAGATGGATGGATTTCGCAATGGGTTATTCTTTTTTTATGATAATTTTCACGTTTATCTTCTGAATGAGCCAGCATTATTGTTTCTGCTTCCTGTGTATCTAAATACTCTACAACAGCCGCATTATTAACAAGAGATTCTAAAGAAGTTTGTGTTATATTAATTTTACAATTTTCTTCTAATACATCTCGTCTTTTTCCAAATCCTTTTGTTATATTTCTCCATGATATGTTATCAACATACGCTTGTTGGACATTTTCTCTTTCATAACTTATTTGATTATTCATCATGTAATAAAGAGGTCTTACAGGTCTTCCGCCGTCACTACTAATTATAATTTCATTTCTAGAAATATTAAAAGCAATACTAGTAAAAATATCTAACATACCATTTCTTCTGTGCATTTTCATAATATTTGTAATTTCTATAGGATTATGAGTGCATCCGATCCATCCTCCATTAACAAATACTTTAGTGGCTTTTGAAAGATAAACTAAAGAACATTCTTCTAATAATTTTATTCCTCCTCCTATTTTTCTTAAATAATTAATATAAGGTTTTCCAGAGCAACCGCTCGTAATATGTGTAGAGGTAGAAAGATGTTTATGTAATCCAACATTTCCGCCATCAGGGGAATGTAAAGGACATAATAGACCATATTGAGAACCATGTAAAAGACGTGGCGCAATTATTTTTGCTCCATCAGAACCTATGTGTAAATTTGTTTTTCTTAATTGACATAAAAATCCAAAAAAAGATAAACGGTTAAGATCTTGAACAACTCCTGGTTTTTTTGTATGAGCCACTGAACCCCAATCACCCTTAAAGGCTTTTTTAAACCCGGTTTCTACTATTCTATCCTGAAAAAAAGCTACTTTATTTGCTACAATTAAATTTACAAAATCTCTTCCGTTATAAGATGTTTGATTGTGTTTGTAGAAATATTCTTTATCTATTTTTAAATAAATATTATCTTGTTGAAGTTTGTAGTATTCTCTAAATAATTTTTTCAATAAAAGCCCTGATACTTCAATACGTTTATAAGCATAACTATCTCTATCTGTAGGTTTTTCTGAACCAATAGAAACATCTAAAAGTCTTTTCACAATATATCCTAAATAAAGAGCTTTTGCTTTAAAATTTAATTCGCCAATATGAGGTAATAAATAATTCATTAAAATTTGAAGAACGTGGTTTATAGTTTTACCTTTTGTTAATGTTGCTATATATTGTAAAGCAGTTGCTCTCGTAAATATATTACCGGCGTCATGAACACTAGGTATAAATAAATCAATATAGTTGTCATATTTTTCCGTATCTAAAAGACAGGTTTGGATAATTTCACGATCTGATATTATACCTAAAGCCCTCATTACAATAAAAAGAGGGACTGGTTTTCTTACTTGTGGTATATTAACAACTATTTGATTATTACTCATTGATGGTTGTTCTCCTACTACTCTAACAGATAGAGTTCTTATAGGTTTAGAAGCATCTTCAGAAACAGAACGAATTTCAGCGGCATATGAATAAAGTTCATTAATATCTTTTAAAACATAAAGCATATTATCTGCGCGCCCTTCTTGTGAAACAATGGCTTTTTCTTTTCCGTCTATAATAAAATAACCGCCCGGATCATTTCTACATTCTCCCATATTAAATCTAGCTTCAGGGGCCAATGATTTCAATAAACACATATTTGATTGAAGCATAATAGGAAATCGACCCATATATATTTTTTCTAATTGAATAGTTTCTTCATAAACATTAAATTTATTTTTGCCGGTGCTTCCATCTTCTTTATCTAAAAGTATTTTAAATTTAACATCTACGTCATAATGTATAGTAAATCCGTATGTCATATTTCTTAATCTAGCTTCATTCGGATACATATAATGTTCCCGTTCCATTCCTGTTTCTACCGAGTCATAAATAATAGGTTTGCCATAGTATATTTTATCACTATTTATACCACCTAAATATAATTCACATTCGTATTTATATAATTGGGTTTCTTTATCTAGTTCTTTAAAAAATCGAATAGGATTTCTATCTCTAAAAATTTCCTGAATACCTTTTGAAAAAAACATATTATATGAATCAATATGGTGTTTGACAATAATATCAGGATTGTCTACAAAAAATTTATCTATAGTTTTCCATGAAATATCACTAGGATTCATATATAATATAACATCATCATTTTTTTTAAAACTTATTTTTAAACATAAAATATAATTATTTATTTTATCTTTTTGAAAATTAAATGTAATTTTAAAATTTACTGATGTTTAAGTGCTACTATAACTAATCCAATAAGAACAAACATGGCAATAAAAGGTAATAATACTAAAAGCCAAGAAACTTTACCGTATCCTTTTTTACATAAAATATTTAACATATAAGTCCATCCTAAAATATAAAGAGCTTTAAATACAAAATAAATGGCGTTATTTACGGGCGTTTCTGCTTTCATAAGTCCGCACATATAAACATTGGGATTTCCGATATTTTGATAACACATACCTAAAACACTTAATATAGATAAT
>Ga0206131_10002522_pt1 | contig 22046 bp, 20 predicted proteins | sample Helgoland_Spring_FD_148636 | JGI IMG/M metagenome (GOLD analysis project Ga0206131, IMG submission 148636) | Pelagic subsurface seawater microbial communities from Kabeltonne, Helgoland, North Sea - Helgoland_Spring_Bloom_20160517_1 | ecosystem: Environmental > Aquatic > Marine > Epipelagic ...
TATCAATCCCTGCTGTCGTGTCTCCAGTATTCCATTGGTAAAAATAAGGCGACGTACCTCCACTAACTGTGCTCTGAATTGCACCTGTTGCAGCTCCAAAACAATCTACATCTGTAACTTGTAATGCCGCAAATAAGGAATCCGAAGGCTGGTTAACCGTTTCTGATATATCAAAAGTACATGCATTTGTATCGGTAACTGTGATCGTATAAGTTCCTATCGCTAATCCCGAAAGGTCTTCTGTTGTATCCGCAGTATTCCATAAATAGGTATAAGGTGCCGTTCCTCCGGTCACTGTAGCATCAATTACTCCAGTAGAATCTCCAAAACAAGAAACATCTACAACAGCTAAGGTCACATCCAAAGGCGCTGCAGGCTCCGTGAGCTCAACCACGATTACTTCTGTACAATTTAAACTATCTGTGACGGTTAGTGTGTATGTTCCTACAGCTAGATTTGTAAGATCTTCAGTAGTGACATTTGTATTCCATAGATAGCTATAAGGAGCTGTACCTCCAAGAACGGTCACATCTATACTGCCTGTGGTATTTCCAAAGCAATCTATATTGATATGTGTCTCCGTTATACTCACAGGAGCTTCAGGTTCAGTAATTGTACTCGATAGTGTATCAGAACAGCCATTAAGGTCTGTAACTGTAACAGTATATGAGCCTGCCATTAAGGAATCGGTATCTTCTTCGGTTTCCAGGTTTGACCAATCAAATGAATATGTTGGAACACCACCTACAACCGTTAAATCGATAAAGCCATCAGCTCCACCGAAACAAGAAACTGCACTTGAATCTGCACTCAGCTCTAATAACGGAGGCTCATTCAAGGTAACAGAGGCGTTAATTTCACAACCATTCGTGTCTGTAACCAAAACATTATAGGTTCCCAAAGCGAGTGAATCTGAAACATCTGTTGTATCTCCATTCGACCACAACACCGCATAGGGACTCGTACCTCCCGAATAAACAACTTCTGCTAAACCATTACTGTCTGCAAAACAACTAACATTAAAACCGTTGAAGTCTGTGAGGATTGAGGCGCTTGAAAGCAATGGTGAAGGCTCGGTGATTTCATAGGTAAATGAATTTATACATGAATTAGAATCAATCAATTCGAGATTGTAGATTCCTGGTGCTAAATCAATAATTAAGGAGTCATTAGAATTGTTGCTCCAGTTCAATTGAAATGGTGCAATTCCCGATGGAGTTACCGCAATCTGTCCATCATCAAAACCAGCACAAGAAACATTCAATAGTGAGTCTATGCTGTTCTGAGGTAATGCCAAAATTTGTATGGTATCTGTAATGTTATCATAAATACATGAACTATCAAGAAGGGCCACACTCAAGGTATAGATGCCTGCGTTTGCAAATGAAAGATCAGTGATTATTGGGTTGGGCTCAGTTGAAGTAAATCCATTAGGTCCCTGCCAATTGTAGAGCGCATATTCTGAGATCGGCACAACAAACTGAAGGGAATCACCTTCACAGTACTGATGGTTAGATGAGATTTCAATTTGAGAACAGTCAGGAGCGTTAATTGTCACGATGTTATCTGTTGGTGTTGGACAGCCATTTGCATCGAACGCAGCTGAGGCACCGCCATTATCATAAGGGTATCCGCCGATTGCGCCATCACCGTATATGTAGGATAGATTTTCAAGTGTTGTATCACAGAGCAAAAGAATACAATCATCTATTACTTGAACTTGGAATTTAATGGCGGCACTATCTAGTCCTAATGGTGAATTTACCATGCTCCCTCCATTAATGGCATCAGCACCGGTATTCACTCTTGTTCTTACAATTCGTTCTACAGCATCATACTCTGCTTGATCATCACCTGCAGCATCCGTTTTAGGTCCTGTAAAAGGGCCGTTAAGGTATTCTATAGAATTCGGGACATATACAGTTCGAATATCAAGGGAGGTTTGCATGTAGGTATCAAGCGAGATATCTGAGCCAATATTTTTTCCTACCACAGTATACTCCAAGATATCTCCAGGTTGCGCAGGCGCACCATTCAAATCTTCAATAGTTACACTTGCGCGTAAATCAGGCTGATAAACATCAATAGCAGAGGTAATTACCCTTGGTAAAATGGCATCTTGGGTGGTTACCACCCTAATAGTTGCAGATGTAGCACCGTTACCTATATAGGTGAAGGCCGAATTGTCAGGCACGAAAATACCATTATCGAAACCCAATAGATTGTTATAAGAGGGATCTCTAAAAGGGGTCAACGCACCATTACTTGTTATCGTACTATTGAAAAAGTCAGATGGTGTCCTCAATGGATCAGGAACATCTAAGAATGTCCCAGTTCCGTTAAACTGAAAACGATCCCCTTGAATGCTTCGATCTCCTTCGTATGCCGTTGCTCCTAGTTCAAAACTAACTGGACCTGTGTTCGGTGTTACGAAACCTGAAATTGGAATATCAAGGTTGTTTTGTCCACTAACGTATCCCATACCATCAAAAACCGTGAGGTTTCTCAAGGACTCCAACTCATTTTGATAGACCACAACAATAGTCCAAGCCCCAAATAAATTTTCATCACCTGTTTTTGCCGAGACATTGGCTACTGTAAAACGTCCATTTCCACTTGAGGCTTGAACTAGACCAGTGATGTCCTTAAAACAAAAATAACTGGGCATTTGAAAGAAGAAGTTGTCAGGAATAGTCTGTACATCAATGGTTTCATCCGCAGTTAAAGACTGATAGAAAAAATTATTCAGTTTAATTTTAATTTCATCTCGAGTAACATATTCTACAGTATTTTCATCGACACGCGCACTCCAATAAAGACCGGCCCAAGTGACTTTACTGCATGAAGGTAGCGCTAAACTATCACTAGATGACATAAAAGTAGAACCGTCAAAATCGATATCTACATAATCCATAGTAACACCACCATCTTGGTTGTGATTTCCGTTAGGAGGAAATTGATTTTGAAAGTTTTGACAATTGTTGTTGGCACTGTTACAGGTCACTGCAACATTGGATATCATTTGAATACCACCTTTTTGATTGGCTTGAAATCGAATATCAAATGGACTCACCACTTGTGAGTTGTATGATAAGAAGCTGAAAATAAACAAGATAGTAGCTGTCAGCTTGACTGAGATATCTTTGGCTAAGCTATTTATACTTTGTTTTTCAAAAACCACAAACCTTTAACGTTTCAAGTACTCAATATGTTGCTTTTTTTTAGCATTAAAATGAGACAGCGTAATTGTTTTTCATAACAGATCAAAATGATGTTGTTATTAATCGTTATGATTAATCTAAATAAAATAGAAATAGTCGTTTGCGCTTTAGTTCTTATAAAACCCAATATAAGTCAACCATGAACACAATATATGGCAGGAGTTGAGGTGGTCTTTTTTATAATTTTTGAATGGCTTTGAAAAAAATGAACATCTGCTAAGTTTCTCGACTTTCCGAGTCTTAGATTATTTGGAATTAATTATTTTAGGGAAAATTAAACTGAATTTATGTGGAAAGTTGCTTTGCTCTTAATTTTTACCCTGATTACTGTTCCTGTAATTTGTTTTTATTATGACGATCCTTTATCGGCAATCCAGTTAGATGCATTAGTAACACTTTTATGGGTGTATGGAATTGCTTCATTACTTTGTTTTTTAGTCAGTTCCATTACAGAAAATTATAGTCAGGTGGATAAACTTTGGAGTATTATGCCGATCCCATATGTTTGGATTATAGCGGCTTATGCGGATTATAATGAAAGGCTTGTCCTTATGGCAATTTTGGTTACGGTTTGGGGTGTTCGTTTGAGCTTGAATTTTGCGAGAAGAGGTGGGTATTCCATAAAATTTTGGACAGGGGAGGAAGATTATCGTTGGTCAATTTTAAGAGCAAAACCGGGCTTTGAGAAAAAATGGAAATGGATGCTTTTCAATTTGATTTTTATTTCCGCATATCAAATGGGACTTGTTTTACTGACCACCTTGCCTGCGCTTCGTGTGTTAGGGTCAAATATGCCTCTGGGCTTATTTGATGTCGTTCTTGCAGTTTTGATTTTAGGTTTTATTTATATCGAATACCTTGCTGATCAGCAACAATATGTTTATCAAACTGAAAAATATAAACAACGCAAACAAGGAAATATAGCTCCTTTTTATAAAATTGGATTTGTCCATACTGGTTTATGGGCATATATGCGTCATCCAAATTACATGGCAGAGCAGGCTATTTGGATTGTATTCTATTTCTTTTCAGTTGTTGCCACAGGACACTTGATCAACTGGACCATTACTGGTGGGTTGTTACTTGTTCTATTATTCAAAGGAAGTTCGGATTTTTCAGAATCTATTTCTGAAGAGAAATACCCAGAATATAAAAACTATCAAAAGTCGGTAGGTCGATTTTTACCGTTTAAAAGAAGATATAACGCACCAAATTAATCTGGGATCATTAAAAGGGTTGATAAACCCCTTTTTTGAAGAGCTCATAAATAATAGCAGCTTCCATTTTAGCATCATCCAGGCCGCGATGCTCCTCTATTTTTGGTGTATTTGGGAAAAGAATATCCCATGCCTCTTGAGCCTTTGGCCATTTATAACCAAACGAGCTTTCAATCTTAAAATAGTCGACACTTTTTTTCATAGGACAATCTATTTCATTACCTAATAAAAAGCCTTCTTTTTTAAGAAATGCACTGTCGAAATCTCTATTCCATGCGGTAATTTTACCAAGAAATTCATTCATGATTGATTGAATTTCATCTTTATAATCAGCGATAGGTTTGGCACTTCTAATTTCGTCAATGGTCATAAACCCATTTTGGAAAATCCATGCCTCTCGGTGCCTAGCTGTGAGTCTTGCGTCTTTAAAAACGGCATCGAATAAAGTGGTGATTTCTCCTGTTTCTAGATTTAATTTGACCATTCCAAGTTCTAGGATAAGGTCTTCATTTGATTGCAAACCGGTTGTTTCTATATCAAGTACAAGGATTTCTTTATTCATTTCACGTAAACTTTAAACGTTCTGTTTTACTCGAAGTAAATACCCCAAATATTAGGAATGAAAGTAGCAACTCTTTTTGCGAAATCCAACGAAAAAGCTCATTTTTGTACGGTTGATTAACATTATCAAAAAATTATGATTGAGTCGGAGAAAGAGCGTGTTTATATAAAAACTGATACTGTCTTATCTTCAATAATTAATGGCAATGACGCCTTGATTTCAAGCCTTTCAAATTTTGTAGCGGTATTAAAAAGTCATTTTGATTTTTTTTGGGTTGGTTTTTATTTGGTTGAAAATGAAAAATTGATTCTTGGTCCATTTCAAGGTCCTTTAGCTTGCACAGAAATTAAATTCGGGAAAGGTGTTTGTGGCAGTGCTTGGTCTCGAGGTGAAACTATTATTGTTGAGGATGTTCATCAATTCCCTGGTCACATAGCCTGTAGTTCAGCAACAAATAGTGAAATTGTATTACCTGTAATTGACAGCAAGGGTTGTGTTGTTGCAGTTTTGGATATTGACAGTACTGAGTTTAGTAATTTCGATACTGTTGATCAGAAGTATTTAGAAAAGATATTGAAATGGTTCGCTTCGGAAGTCTATTAATTTCTTGTCTTTTAATCGTTAGCTGTGCTCAAATCGGCACAATTACTGGTGGTGCTAAGGATAACGCAGCGCCGAGGATTTTAAAAAGTAATCCAATTGATGGTGCTCTAAATGTTCAGACGAGGCAAATTAATATTGAGTTTGATGAGTTTGTAGTACTTCAAAAACCCAATGAAAATTTAGTATTGCTCCCTTCAAATGTCAACTATGAGTCAAAACTTGTCAATAAGACACTTCAACTTGATTTTGAATCTGATTTGGCAGAGAACACGACCTATTCGTTATATCTGAATGGTGCGGTAAAAGACATAACAGAAGGAAATGATAGCTTAATTCAAATTGTATTTTCTACAGGTTCATTCTTGGATTCAAACCGAGTTTTTTTTCAAATTACAGATGCATTCACAAATCAATTAGTTGAGGGCGTAACCGTTGGCTTGTTTGATTCTTTGGATCAAGACAAGCCTATTTATTTTTCAAAAACAGACGCGAGTGGTTTCGCAAAGTTGAGAGCTATTGCGGATGGCTCATATTTCTATGCGGCATACTTAGACAAGAATAAAAACCGCAATCGAGATGCAGATGAAGCTCAATTTGCAAGTCCGTTCAAGTTACTAATAGACACAAATTACAAGGATACATTGAAGCTCTCTGTTTCTGTTCCAAGATTAAAGAATAATTCATTGAAGGCTGAATTCGTAACCCCTTTCATCTTAGCATTGCGAAAGCCAGACACCTTATCATTTAAAACACTTCAAATTGAAGCATTGGATATGAAGTCATTAATGTCAGAAAGTATATCTGAGGATAGTATTCATTATTTTTTACCATCTTATTTTGAGTCATTACAAATATCGATAGATACCATCGTTAAAAAGGTGCGTAATGAATTGCCCGAAGATGACATGTTACTTTTGACCAAAAAAAAGAAATTTATTTTGTTTCCTGATAGCTGCTGTATGGTATTAAAATTTGATCGTTTAATTGATACAGTTTATAGTCAAGGGATTCAGATTTTCTTGCAAGAAGATAGTGTCTTTCATAGTTTAGAGGGTTGTATTTTAAAAGATAAAAATAGTCTTAAGCTGAATCTACAAACATTTGAATTTGAGCGCGCCATATTGCAAATTGATTCAGGTGCAGTTCGCGGAAAAATGGATGCCCAGCATGGACCTTTAGATATTGCTATACAGCGAATGAGATCAGAAAGCTTGGGCAATCTAACGGTTAATGTTCGTACAAAGGCTAATAATTGGTATTTAGCGTTATATAATTCTAAAGATTTAGTGGCAAAAAAGACAGATTTTAATGGAGATACAAGCGTGATCTTTCCCGAATTACTTCCGGGTGATTATGATCTATATCTTGTGGAGGACAGAAATAAAAATGGCATTTGGAATCCTTTTGATAGAGCGTCATATGTTGCACCAGAAAAAAGAATAGGGTTGGGGAGAAAGGTTCGTATAAAAGCAAACTTCGACCATGAAATTGAATTTGTTACGCCTTAAAAATCTCAAAATCTTCAAGGGCATTACCAGCTAAAAATTCTTTGTAATGCATCCTTCGTTTTCCTTCCATTTGTAGCTCACTAACTTCTAAAAACCCATCTTTGCAAGGGAATAATATACCATGCGCTCCTAACTTGAGGTTTACTTTATTTTGTGATGTTTCCTCTGACAATAATGAAGAAGAAAAGAACTTGAATTGTACTTTTGTTTTTTTGACTTTATTGTATAGTATAGACCATGCTCCTGGGTACGGTGACAGCCCTCTTATTTTATCATGTATTAGGGATCTATTGTCAGACCAATTAATCTGACAATCACTTTTGAAGATTTTTGGTGCATGTTTGATTTCGAGACCTGCCAAATCCATTTGTTCTTCTCTAGATAAAATTCCTTTTTCGAGGCCTTCTAAAGTTTCGACAATGAGTTCAGCTCCTTTTTTCATAAGCACATCGTGAAGCATACCTGCATTCATGTTGTTAGAAATATCAACAGAGCTTTGTTTCAGAATGTCTCCTGTATCAATTTTATCATTAATAAAGAAAGTTGTAATACCTGTTGTTTTTTCACCATTCATAATTGCCCAATTAATGGGTGCCGCTCCCCTGTAATTCGGTAGCAAGGATGCATGAAGGTTTATCGTTCCTTTGGCAGGGATAGACCATACCAATTCAGGGAGCATACGAAAGGCTACAACGACATATAGATCAGCATCAAAGGTTTTTAAGCTATTAATAAAATCATCAGCTTTTAATTTTTCAGGCTGAAGAATAGGAATGTCATGTTGCTCAGCATGAATCTTTACGGCACTTTTCCGCAGCTTTTGCCCTCGACCTGCAGGTCTATCTGGCGCAGTAACAACAGCAAGGACCTCATGAGTGCTTTCTAATATTTCTTGTAAAACACCTTTTGCAAAATCAGGCGTACCCATGAAAATAATTTTTAATCCTGCTTTCATTTAAATTGATTTCAATTTCCAGTTTGAGTTTTTTAAATACAAAAAGCTCATCATACCAATAACGCCGAAATATATATATTCAACAGTCCAAATCCAATAAATGTCCAAAGAGAAAACATTTATAAAAAAATAGCACGCCGTTATATAGATCACAACTGTGGAAAGTTCGATACATAATGAATAGAATGTATTTCCACTTCCTTGAATTGTTTGATAGTAAACAGAGATAATGCCGTAAAGTATCACCGATAGTGATATGAGTCGAAGTATAGAGGCACTTTTTTCGATATATGCCTCTTCTGGATTGATCCATGAAACAAGTGTCTCAGGATATAATATAGCACCATGAAAGCTAATTAAAAGAAAAAGCGTCGTAAGAATTTGTATTCTTTTCTGAAGCACAGGAATCAACTCAGCTTTACCATTTCCCAAATATTGTGAGACATATGTTTTTGTTGTTCCGGCGAAACCCCATATCGGAACGAAAGCGAGGAAATAAATGGAACGGATATTTTGGGAAACGGTGAGCTCAAATACACCGCGTTGCTCGAGCATCATGAAAAATAATGTCCATGTACCTAACGCAATTGCTCCTTGAAGCATAAGCGGGCTTGAGACTTTAAGTATGTTTTTAATTGATTTAGTATTGAGAAAAGCGATTCCAAATAGCTTATTTTCTTTATCGTAATTAAATAAAACGAGCATCGAAAGCATTCCTATTAAATCAGATAGTGTACTTGCTAAAGCTGCACCTTGAACACCAAGTTCAGAGCATCCTAGATTACCAAAAATCAAGGCGTAGTCCAAAACAATATTTGATAGCGCTGTTAAAACAGCAGAAAACAGCACAGGCCAGGTTTTTCCTTTCCCAAGAAAATATGCCTGGACAATTAAAAATAAACAGCTTGGAAAAAAGGCAAAAGCTCTAATACTCAAAAAGTCACCTTGTAGTTCAGCGATAAGCGCGTCTCTAGATATTGACAACAACAGTGATGGAGCCCCAATGAATAGTCCTAGGAACAGAATTATCGCAAAAAGGAATTGAATACTTATTGCACTCGTGAATACTTTAGGGAGCTCTGCAGATTTATTTTCTCCGATACGACGTGCTAAGATAATTTGGGTCCCATCTCCTAAACCAACCATAATCATAAAACAGGTAATAAAGAGCAGACCTGCATTTCCAACTGCATCAAATGCTAAAGTGTCATACCTGCTTAAAAAAGCAGAGTCCGTAAGTAAAACAATAGACTGTATAAATCCAGATACCATTAATGGCATTGAAACCTTTAGGAGGCTTGAGTATTTGTGATTTAGAGACATAAAGCAGTCAAAAGTAGCACAAATGCTTATTTGAACGACAGAGATTACTCAAAATTCTTTCTTCGAAATAAAGTCGAATTTGAAAAAAAATGCAGTGTTACATATATCTTCTTTATTTTTGTCCAAAAGAACATTATGGCAAGTAAGAGAATTTTTAAAAAAAATCTAAACGATATGGTTTTCGATATCGTAGAAGAGTGTTTTTACCTTCAAATGGTTGACGATTCTAAAACCAAAAAAACAGAGGCTTTAATTGACGAGACTGCTGCATTTCAAGACGAGGTATTAGGAAAGATTTCAAAATTTAAGACTAAAAAAGAATTCGTCGAGCTAACGGCTTATGTCGGTGAAAAAGGGAAGTATTTTGTGGAGCAGTTGAATGCTTTGAATAAATAATTAATGTTTCTTGCTCAGCATAAAAAATCAATTGCTGGAGCAGTAGGTTTAATTTTATTTTTTCTACTGCTATATAACGGTGGTGGAGATTCGAAAATATTTAATGCACTAGCCATGGCCACATTGATGGTCGTTTTTTGGATTTTTGAGGTTGTTCCAATATACGCCACCGCACTTGTGCCACTTTTTTTGGCAACACCTTTGGGTCTTTTGAATGCATCTGACCTGGCCCAATCCTATGGTAATCATAATGTTTATCTGTTTCTCGGAGGATTCATTCTTGCTTTGGCATTGGAAAAATGGAAGGTTCATCATCAAATTGCATCTAGAATTATCTCATTATTTGGATCCACAAAGTCGAGAGTTTTATTAGGATTTGGTTTAAGTGCATACTTATTAAGTATGTGGATTTCTAATACGGCAACAACATTAATGATGCTGCCAATGGCATTATCCATAATACAGTTACAGGATAAGCAAGATGATTCTGTTCGTTTCCCATTACTGCTAATGCTAACCGTTGCCTATGCATCTAGTATTGGTGGAATGGCAACATTAGTGGGCTCTCCTCCGAATACTCAAATGGCAGGAGCTCTGTCTGCAAGCTATGATATACAAATATCTTTTGTTGAATGGATGAAGATCGGAGGCCCAGTTAGTTTGATCATATTTGTACTATTATCGTTAATCTTTCAGATTCTTCTCGGTGAAGAACGCAGTTCAAAAATTAAAAACGACATTCTTAAATCAAACTGGACAAAAGCTCAAAAGAGAGTTATGGTTCTTTTTGTTTTTGTTATTTTCTCTTGGATTTTTAGATCAAGTATTTGTGATGTTTTAAATCTTTCTATTAAAGATTCTACGATCGCCATTTTCGGTGCTTTTTTATTGTTCTTAATCCCTTCCAAAGAAAATGGTCCATTGCTGCAGTGGGAAGATACGGTTCGAATTCCATGGGGTATTCTTGTCCTTTTTGGTGGTGGAATAGCATTGGCTTTGTCACTTGAGAAAAGTAACCTACTTCAGTTTTTGGCCGAGCATGGAAGTTTCCTTAATGAGTGGAGTTTTGTCTTTATTCTTGGAGCGATTATTACGGTATCTTTATTTGCAACTGAGCTTATGTCAAACTTGGCGTTGGTATCTGTTTTAGTGCCTTTAATTGCGGTTATAGCTATTCAGATGGGTTATCCAATTCTTCAGCTTACCATTCCAATTACCCTAGCTGCCAGTTGTGCATTTATGATGCCTGTCAGCACGCCTCCAAATGCGATTGTTTTTTCTTCCGGGAAGGTATCAATTGCCCAAATGGCATCCATAGGTTTCATTTTGAATATAGCAGCTATTTTGACCTTGTGGGGTTATTGCTATTTCTTCTTGAAATAAAAAAGCGCCTGAAGGCGCTTTAATTTTGAATTTCAAATTTTAATTTTTGTCTTTCGCGCAACAAGACTTTTTAGCCTCTGCAGAACCGCATGCGGCCTTTTCAGAAGCACAACACGATTTTTTTGATTTTCTTTTTTTACGTTTTTTCTTTTTCTTTTTGTCGTCCTTTTTAATTTCAATTTGTGTGTTGTTGTCAGCAGCAAAGGTTTGAACACTCATTGAACCCACAAATAAAAAAAGGGCTAGTGTGAAGTATAGTTTTTTCATGATAAATAGTTTAGATTTGAAAGGTACGAAAATCAAGAAAGAAATCCAATGCTTGTGAGTTTTGCTTGAACCTTTTGATTAAGCGAAACATTGATTTTTGTATCTAAGGGTAAAAATAAATCTACTCTTGAACCAAATTTAATAAAACCTAACTCTCCTGCCTGCTCAACTTTATCATGTTCTTGGCCATAATAACAAATTCTTCTCGCTACTGCTCCAGCTATTTGACGGATTAAAATTTCTTGACCATCCTCATTTTTTACAACGATGGATGTTCTCTCATTTTCCGAACTGCTTTTGGGGTGCCAAGCGACAAGAAATGATCCCGGGTGGTATTTAACATAGGGGAGTATACCTCGAATGGGATAATAATTTGCATGAACATTTAACGGAGACATGAAAATTGAAACCTGTATTCTTTTATCTTTAAAGTATTCCGTCTCAGTGGTTTCTTCAATCACAACTACTTTTCCGTCCGCGGGACAAGTTATTTCATTTTTTGAATAAGAATTGCTTCTCTTTGGAATTCTAAAAAACTGCACGACCAAAAATAGCAACACGAGAAGCAACGCATAAATGAAGTAACCGAGTATACTTGAAATGGAAAATATATACATTCCATTTAATGCACTTAATATAAAATATATTGATAGGCTTGTAAGTATAATGGTTGTCCCTTCTCGGTGTAAAGTCATATTTAAATATAATTATATATCACAAAGGTATAGTAAAATATAAAAGACAGGAATTGCAAACAGCATTGCGTCAAATCGATCTAAAATACCCCCATGTCCGGGCATTATATTACCTGTATCTTTAACATGCATTCTTCTTTTAAGCCAAGATTCGAAAAGGTCCCCGATTACGGCTGCAGGTGCCAATAATAAGGCTGCAATTAACCAAAAATCACTCTCGAACTGATTGCCTGTATACACATACGAATTTAAAAGATATCCCATTACTGCTGCAGCTAATAAACCTCCCGAAAATCCTTCCCAAGTTTTATTGGGTGATACCTTTTCGTAAAGTTTATGTTTGCCTATCAGGTTTCCTGAAAGGTATGCAAATGTGTCATTGGTCCATACGAGAATAAAGACCCCTAGAACCATTGGAAATTCACCAATATCGTTAACGTGAATTTGAAATGCCAATACGAAGGGCAGAACAATATAAAGGAGACTCGAAAGCATAATGAGAAGTTTTTTTACCCCACTCTTATAAAGAAGTAGTTGCACCATGACATAAAGAGTAATAACAACGACTAAAAGAAAAATTGAGTTTTCATTATAGCCAGAATTTAAAGAGATAGGTATCGAAATTATAAAGTAACAGCTAAGACCGAAAAAAACAGATATAAATTCCGCAGTTCTTGTTGTTTTTGCCGTAAATAACCTGTGAAATTCTGACATGCTAATACCCACAATCAAGGCGCAGAAACCTAAAAAGAAATCATGCTCGAGTAATAAACTCAGAACGACTAGGGCAACAAAAATGAGCCCTGATATACTACGCGTCAGCAGCGTCTTCATGATTGTTTAAAGCTTCAATTGCCTTTTCTTTATCGGTTTCAAGTACAAAGATTTCAAACGTACCAAAGTTGTTATACATCGAATCCATGGTACTATTTATTTGATAGGGGATTTCGTGCATTGATAGTATTGATTGACAAAGCTGAAAGTAAATGCGATCACCTGTAGAAATGATTCTCTCTTTAGTCATTTAGCTCATTTTCATTTTCAATATCCTTCTTTGGTTTTGAAGCGTCTGTTTGATCATCCACACCGTCAATAGGTTCTGTAAGCACCTTTTTTTCTTCTTCTTCCTTTGGTTCAGCAGATTCTTCCTTGCTTTCAGGTGTTTCTTCCGCGGTATTGGTTTCCCATTCTCTCTTCCCGAAAATAAGTTCTAAATCTTCTTTAAAGATGACCTCTTGAGAAAGAAGCTTGTTTGCAAGTTCAGTAAGCTTCTCTTTATTTGCAGACAATAGCTCAAGTGCTCTTTCATATTGACTTTCAATCATTTTACTCACTTCCTCATCTATAATTCTTGCGCGATCATCTGAGTATGGCTTGGTAAACATATCTCCTCCTCTTGAGTCGTAATATGAGATGTTACCTATTTTATCGTTTAATCCATAAATAGAAACCATAGCATAGGCTTGTTTCGTGACCTTTTCAAGGTCGCTCAATGCTCCAGTACTGATTTTACCAAAGATCAGCTGTTCGGCGGCTCTCCCTCCCAAGGCAGAACACATTTCGTCCAGAATCTGCTCCGTTGTAGTAATACTTCTTTCTTCTGGCAGGTACCAAGCAGCTCCAAGGGATTGACCTCTCGGCACAATCGTGACTTTAACCAACGGATGCGCATGTTCTAAAAGCCATGAGACCGTTGCATGTCCAGCCTCGTGAAATGCGATTGCTTTTTTCTCACTTGCGGTTATGATTTTGTTCTTTTTTTCAAGTCCGCCTACTATTCTGTCAACTGCATCTAGAAAGTCCTGCTTGTCTACTCTTTTCTTATCATTTCTTGCAGCAATCAGTGCCGCTTCGTTACACAAATTGGCAATGTCTGCACCCGAAAATCCAGGTGTTTGTTTTGACAAGAAATCAACATCTAAATTTTCTTCAAGTTTTAGCGGCTTTAAATGAACCTCAAAGATTTCTTTTCTTTCATTCAAATCTGGCATATCGACATAGATCTGTCTATCAAACCTTCCTGCTCTCATTAGTGCGCCATCCAACACATCTGCTCTATTTGTAGCTGCCAATATAATTACTCCGGAATTCGTTCCAAAACCATCCATTTCAGTTAACAATTGATTCAAGGTATTTTCTCTTTCATCATTTGAGTTGAAACCATTATTTTTCCCTCTTGCCCTTCCGATAGCATCGATTTCATCAATAAATATAATTGCGGGTGATTTTTCTTTAGCTTGTTTAAATAAGTCTCGTACTCGTGATGCACCCACACCTACAAACATTTCTACAAAGTCTGAGCCGGATAATGAAAAGAAAGGTACCTTTGCTTCTCCTGCGACTGCTTTAGCTAAAAGTGTTTTGCCCGTTCCCGGAGGTCCTACTAGTAATGCACCTTTCGGTATTTTGGCCCCTAGTTCTGTATATTTCGATGGGTTTTTTAGAAACTCTACGATTTCCACTATTTCCTCTTTAGCACCCTCTAACCCGGCTACATCTGAAAAGTTTACATTGGTGGTTTTTCCATTTTCATAAACCCGTGCTTTGGATTTTCCAATATTGAATATTTGACCACCACCACCAGCGTTACCTCCTGACATTCTTCGCATTACAAAAATCCAAATGGCAATGATGATTACAAATGGCAAAAGATAACTGAGAATGGTCCCAAAATAGTCGACCCTTTCTTCGTATTCAAAAGCGACATCTCGATCTTTAAGCTCTTGGGATAAATAGGTTTGGTCTATTTTTTCTATTTCAAAAAGAAGTTTAGTCTTGTCAGTTTCTTTAGATTCTTTAATTGTTGCATTTAGTTTTTTGAGTTCCGCATCTTCACTCTTTTTAACCAATTCAAGTCCTTCTTTATTTAAGTGAAACTCAGCACTTTTTTCATTAATTATTGTTACGTTATCTACACCAGCGTTGTCTGCAATTTCAAGTAATGTTTGCATTTTAACAGACTCTCGTTCAGACTTTCCCATATACAATTGAAAGGCGATAAGTCCAACGCCAAGAATCGCATATATCCAATAGATTGAGAAGTTATTCTTTTTTTTTGCCATTTGTTTTTGTCTTTTTTTAATTCGATATGTCTTTTCTTGTCGCATCGGACCAAAGCTCTTCTATATCATAAAAAGATCTTTTGTCCTTGTAGAAAACATGTCCAACAACATTTACATAGTCTAACAGGATCCAATCACTATTTGTTTTACCTTCAATATTCCAAGGCTTTTCCTTCATTGTTTTTCTCACGAACCTGTTTATGGAATTAGAAATACCATCAACGTGGGTATCTGAATCACCTGAACAAATCACAAAAAATTCACTGACGGCTCCATCTAGTTCGCGCAAATCAAGCACAACGATTTCGTTTGCTTTGTTTTCTTGCATACCTTCAACGATTGCATCACACAATTGTTCTGAAGGAGATTTTGATAATTTTTTGCTCATAGTTAAAGGTTTGACAAATCTAAGTGATTAATTTTAATTTTGCGTCTGATAATTATGACACAAATCAATTCCAAAATAGGTATTCACAAGATTCGTTTGTCTTCTGTAGATTCAACTAACAATTTTGCTGCCAAACTCATAAATCAGGGCCTTGGTTCGCATGGTTCGGTAATATTGGCAGAAAATCAGACTAATGGCAGAGGTCAGATGCAATCAGAATGGCAGTCTGAGACAGCTCAAAATATCCTATCATCATTTATTTTTGAATTCTCGACAGTGGATTCACAGACCTTATTTGATGTGAACAATTTGGTTTCAATTGTGCTTCTAGAATTCTTGCAGTTATATTCTTTGGAGGCTCAAATAAAATGGCCTAATGATATTCTAGTTGATAAAAAAAAGATTGCTGGGATTCTAGTGGAAAATAAATTTCTAGGATCTAAGTTGACACATTCCATTGTTGGGATAGGGCTCAATGTTAATCAAATAAGCTTCCCCAATCTATATACGGCTACAAGCATGCAGCTAGAAACGAGTCAGAATTACAGCATTGAGTCGTTATGGTTTTCTCTTATTGATACGTTTCGAAAATGGGAAGGGTTTTTAGGGACAGAAACAAAGAGAAGTTATTTAAAAAACATTTATAAAAACAACTTATTTGGAAAGGATCAATCTAGGTCTTTCATGATTGATAATAAAATTGTTGATGGCACAATACGGGGTGTAGATGCTCATGGAAGGTTAGCTTTAGAGCTTGAAGGGAAGGTGCATTATTTCCAAAATAAGCAGCTTAAATTCTTATGAGAAATGTTTGTCTAATTTATTCGACATGTAATTGAATAAACTTAAAAGAGGCTTTTCTACCATCATTTTTAGGAATGCATTGACCTCGCCATCAAATTCTATATATCCTTCTGTTCGTGTGCTTTCTTTTTCTGAAAGGAAAATAGTAAGCTGAAAGGGAAATGGCGATTTTTCACCTGATTTTAAAAATACTTTATCGTTTTCAAAGCCATTTTGTATTAGTGATATCATAAAACCACCCTGGACTTTAAATGAGCACCCCTCTTGATCACTCTTAAAATCTTTCACTTTATCCATTGGAAGTAACAATTCAAAATTCTTTGGATTGGTTAAGAACTTAATGATTGTTTCTTTGTTGGCACCAATAGTTACTTTTTCCCCATTTAAAATCATATTTACGAATTTAACCATTTAGAAGGATCTCTGCTCCAATCTCTTAAGAGATGTAAGTGTTCTTTCTTGATGAAGTCCGAATCCAATGCCTTCTCTAGGAGTGTTGTATAATCAGTTAGAGTAGAATAGGGGCATTCTGCCTCGCTAAACCTTGTTTGTGACTCGGAAAATCCATAAGTGAAAATTGCAGCAAGCCCTTTTACCTCTATACCCGAAGACCTGAGTGATTCAACGGCTTTCAGACTGCTTCCTCCAGTGGAGATCAGATCTTCTATAACAACAGCTTGCTGCCCTTTTTCATAATGGCCCTCAATTAGGTTTTTTCTACCGTGACCCTTAGCTGCACTTCTAACATAAACGAATGGTAAGCCCATTTCTTGTGCAACCAGTACGCCTATAGCAATAGCTCCGGTCGCCACACCAACAATAAGGTCTGGCTTACCAAATTTTTCATTAATTAATGCTACCAGACTTTGACGAATGTGTGTTCTTACGGAAGCATGCGAAAGGGTAATTCTATTGTCACAATAGATCGGTGACTTCCATCCAGATGCCCAAGTAAATGGAGAATCAGGTTGCAGTTTAACGGCTTTTACTTGTAACAGTAGCTCGGCAATCTTTAAGGCCCTATCTTTGTCATTCATCATGGGGCAAAAGTATAAAGTTTTTACTGAACAATCAGGAATTTTAATTGAGGATTCTCCAAAAGATTATGTGTCTCATGACCTTCCTTTAGTTTTCAAGGATTTTAACCATTTTAATTCTTTTGTCGGGTCTCGCTTTGTAAGCTTTAGTGCGCCCGATGCGAAACAAAAGCTAGATGCTCTTTTTTTAAATTTCAAACGTGTTGAAGCAGCTGGGGGTATTGTAACTAACAATAATCATGTACTGCTTATCTTGCGAAATGGTATTTGGGACCTGCCAAAAGGGCATGTAGAAGATAATGAGCCAATGGGTTTGGCCGCATTAAGGGAAGTACGAGAAGAATGTGGACTTATTCAAAATGTTCATGTCAAAAAGCTATTTCAGAATTCTTACCATTCTTATGAACACAAACAGCGAAGTGTGCTTAAAGTTACCTCATGGTTTTTAATGCATACTGAAGTTATGGAGGAGCTGACACCTCAATTAGAGGAAGGGATTACTGAATGCAAATGGGTACACATTGAGAAGCTTCAAAGCTATTTGCCAGAGACGTTTTTATCGATAAGGGAGTTATTGTCAGATTTTATTGATGTTCACGGGCTTAATAAGTAGATAAATGCTATGGTTTTTATACCTTTGCAATTAAAATTTTACAATGAGTATTACAAAGACGTATGATCCTAAAATCGCAGAAGAAAAATGGTATGCGCATTGGTTGGAAAAGGGTTATTTTAATTCCGTTCCGGATGATAGAGAACCGTTTACCGTAGTAATACCACCTCCTAATGTTACAGGAGTTCTGCATATGGGACATATGCTGAATAATACAATTCAGGATGTGCTTATTCGAAGATCCCGTATGCAAGGTAAAAATGCTTGTTGGATTCCAGGTACTGATCATGCATCTATTGCTACCGAGGCTAAAGTGGTTCAAAAGCTCAAAAGCGAAGGTGTGTCAAAGGCTGATTTATCTAGAGAGGAGTTCTTAGGACATGCTTTTGAATGGAAGGATAAACATGGAGGTATTATTCTTGAACAGTTGAAAAAACTTGGAGCTTCTTGTGATTGGAATCGAACTCATTTTACAATGGACCAGAGCTATTCTGAATCAGTAATAGATGTTTTTGTTGATTTATTTAACAAAGGTAAAATTTACAGAGGGGTTAGAATGGTCAATTGGGATCCCGATGCATTGACTGCCGTTTCTGATGAAGAAGTACTCCATAAGGAGGTCAATTCTAAATTGTTTTTTGTTCGTTATAAAGTTGTTGGCACTCAAGATGAATGGTTAAATATCGCAACAACGCGACCCGAAACTATTTTTGGCGATACTGCAATATGTGTCAACCCCAGTGATGACAGATATAAAAGTCTTCACGGTAAAAGTATTCATGTTCCATTGACCGATAGAACAATTCCTATCGTTACTGATGAGTACGTTGATGTTGAATTTGGAACAGGTTGTTTGAAGATTACACCAGCTCATGACATCAATGATTATGAAATAGGGGTAAAGCACAATTTGGACAATATAAATGTGTTTAATGATAACGGCACATTAAATGCCTATGGTTTGCATTATGAAGGAATCGATCGTTTTGAGGTTAGAAAACAAATTGAAAAAGAGCTCAATGAAAAAGGATATCTCATCAAGGTGGAAGACCATCAAAACAAGGTTGGATATTCAGAGCGCACCAATGCAGTTATTGAGCCAAAATTATCACTCCAGTGGTTTGTGAATATGAAAGAGCTTTCGGAGCCAGCATTGGAAAATGTAATGAATGGTAAGATTCAATTTCATCCGAGTAAATTTAAAAATACGTATCGCCACTGGATGGAAAACATCAAAGATTGGTGTATTTCACGACAGCTTTGGTGGGGACACAGAATTCCAGCATTTTATTATGGGAAGGGTACGAATGATTTTGTGGTTGCAAAAACCATTGAAGAAGCTATTGAAGTTGCTTCAAATAAATTAGGAAAGTCTATTACAAAAAAAGACTTGCGACAAGATGAGGATGTCCTTGATACTTGGTTCTCTAGTTGGTTGTGGCCGATATCAGTTTTTGATGGCTTGACGAAGCCAAACAATGAAGAAATTAATTATTATTACCCAACAAATGATCTTGTTACCGCTCCTGAGATTATGTTTTTTTGGGTGGCAAGAATGATTATGGCTGGATATGAATATCTTGATGAGCTTCCCTTTAGAAATGTTTATTTTACGGGAATAGTTAGAGATAAATTGGGGCGTAAAATGTCCAAATCTCTTGGAAACTCTCCTGATCCAATTGAATTGATTCATAAATTTGGTGCTGATGGTGTTCGTGTTGGTGTTTTAATCAGCTCTCCCGCAGGAAATGATTTGCCATTTGATACTAGTCAATGCGAGCAAGGAAGAAACTTCTCAAATAAATTATGGAATGCTTATCGCTTGATCTCAAGCTGGGAAGTGAAAGATATAGAACAACCGGCCTCATCGGCGATTGCAATAGATTGGTTTAAGAATAAATTTCAAAAGACCTTGACGGAGTTAAATGAGTTGTACGATAATTATAAAATATCAGAAGCTTTGATGGTTAGCTATAAACTCGTTTGGGATGATTTCTGCTCGTGGTATTTAGAAATTATTAAACCAGGTTATCAGCATCCTATTGATCGTAAAACCTTGGAACAATCTGTTTTTCTTTTTAATGATGTTTTAAAAGTATTACATCCTTTTATGCCTTTCGTGACAGAGGAGTTATGGCATCAGCTTTCTGATCAAAAAGAGGATTTAGTTGTGTCTAGCTGGCCTGACTTTTCAGGGTTTGATGAAGGAGTGTTGTCCTCGTTTTCAAGTGCTGCTGAAATCGTCTCTAATGTTCGAAATATTAGAAAGCAACAGAGCATTGGTGGAAAGGTGAAGCTTGAGCTTTTTTACTCAGGAAAATATATGGGAGGAAAAGAATTCACATCTATGATTAGAAAAATGGGTAACCTATCCGTTTTTGAGTCGACAGCTGAAAAGATTGGTAATTCAAATGGTTTTATTGTTGATGGTATTCAATTTTACATTCCATTTGGAGACGCCGTAGATGTGAAGGCAGAGCGCGCGAAATTAGAACAAGAGTTGGAATACTCTAAAGGCTTTCTAATTAGTGTCCAAAAGAAATTGGGTAACGAGCGTTTTGTGAATTCAGCGCCTACAAATGTCGTGGAGAATGAAAAGAAAAAGCAGGCAGATGCGTTACTGAAAATTTCTTTAATAGAGGAAAAACTTGGAAATCTGAACTAAATAAAGGAAAAGTCTACACGCCTATTTAGCCTTTTGCCATCATCAGTAGTATTTGATTCAACTGGATGAAGCTCCCCTTTAAAATCAATTACAATTCGGTCACGTCTCAAGCCATTCTTGGTAAAAAAATCTATGATTCTTTGGGCTCTTCGTTTTGACAAATGTTTATTGTAAAAGTCTGTTCCATCGGAGTCTGTATGTCCAATCACCTGAATTCTCAGATCCGAATGGCTTTTAATGATTTTAATAATTTCATTAAGCTCCTTGTGATATTCCTTTTTAATAATTGATTTGTCAACATCAAAATAAATGGGTTTAAATACAAATGCACGTAGCTCTTCTAGTTTTTTTTCAGGAGCCGAAATACCGCTATTGTAGTCTTTTATGAATGCTGAAACCCAATGTGTAGTTTGAAGGGATTTTATTTTTGATCTAAAATCAAATTTGTCTTTAAAAAAAACAATTTTAATTCCTGATAAACTATCCTCGAATCCTTCTAAATAGCCTGTTTTGAGGTTGTATTTTAAAGCATAATTGGAGGGTGGTTTAACCTTTGTTGTTTTAGATTTGGAACGAATTGCTTTTTCTTCAAATTCAATATTTAAATATTTCTTCTGCCCTAAAATTTTATTTACAGAAATTTCTTTATTGTTGTTTTGTTTTTTTATTACCCCCTCAATCAACCCTCCAATAACCTTGAATTCAAGTTCATAAATAAACTGAATTTCTGCAATGTTTGAAAAGGCAACTCCTTTCCATGTACCAGAAAATTTAGGTTGTGCAGCTATCTTTTGCGTCTGGCTAAAATTCCCGATAAAAACGACAAATAAAATAAGGGTTATGCGCATGTTCATTAACTGTATTCGTAGAAATGCAAAAAATGTTCCATTTAAACTTATTGACAAGAAAAGTGTTACATTGATGTATGAAAAAAATTAAATACCTCCTCCAGCTCTCAGTAGTTACTTTTCTAACTGCTTTTTGTATGGATAATAACTCAGAAGCAATGAACGGAAAAAGAAAATCATTACACGAATTTGTAGTAGAAGATATTAATGGAGATTCATTTGACCTTTCAAATTTAAAAGGAAAAAAGGTAATGGTTGTTAACACTGCCTCTAAGTGTGGATTGACTCCACAATATGAAGAGCTTGAGGCACTTTACAAAAAGTATGGTTCTGAAAAGTTTACAATTATAGCTTTCCCTTCAAATGACTTCATGGGTCAAGAGCCAGGGTCCGATCAAGATATTTTAACTTTTTGCAAAAAAAATTACGGTGTAACTTTCCCGATTATGTCTAAAGTTAAGGTCAAAGGACGATCGAAATGCGAGGTTTATGAATTTTT
>Ga0206131_10002523_pt1 | contig 22043 bp, 16 predicted proteins | sample Helgoland_Spring_FD_148636 | JGI IMG/M metagenome (GOLD analysis project Ga0206131, IMG submission 148636) | Pelagic subsurface seawater microbial communities from Kabeltonne, Helgoland, North Sea - Helgoland_Spring_Bloom_20160517_1 | ecosystem: Environmental > Aquatic > Marine > Epipelagic ...
AACAGCGTTTGCAACTACCTCAACAGTCTCAATTATGGGTTCCGTACAACCACCAGCATCATCGACGGATACCTCATAAATACCGGGATCAAGCCCTGTTGCCGTTGCCGTTGTTTGTGGAGGAGTTGTATTCCAAGAATAGGTGTAACCTGGGAAGCCTCCTGACGCATTCACTGAAGCTGTGCCATCCGAACCAGCACATGAAACTGGTGATGATGAAACTGTAGTTTCTAAGGCAGTAGAGCATTCTAAAAAATCAACAAACACGCCTGAATCCCAAAATGGATCACCTGCGTCTGCTATGGCCAACTTAAAATGGTAACTTTGGCAAGGAACTACAGAAACATCTGAGATTAAAACGGTTGTAAAAGCATCAAAAACATTCGTGGTTCCTAGAGCATTATCTACATAAAAAGCTTGATTTAAATTTGCATTGACATTGTCAATACTCACAATCGTATTACCGTCAGGTAATACGGCTACATTTTCATTATTATAATTTCCACCATTTGGATCAGGACCTGAAATAAAAAATCCAAAAGCATCGTTGTAACCCGACGAAACCCATTCTGGGTATTCTTCAGAACCAAATACGAATCGTATTTGAAGCTCATCGCATGTTGGAACTACATCGAACTCTAAAATGCAGCAATCATTATTTGCTAATGGCTCAAGCGCGTTTAACTGGGGATCGTTACAATTGGTTCCATTATCCGTGCTCATAAAATTCGCTCCGGGAGCATTAATATCAGCAACATTTCCAGTGGTCATTACAAGACCAGTTGGAATACCAATATCGGTTGTTGCACCATTGGTAAAAGTACCATAGGCATTGTTTGGACAATTCATGGTGGCATTTGTTATCGTAAGACCACCGCTTATTATAGAATTGACTACGACCTCTGCGGTTGCGCCTTGATTCTCAATAATCAACTGAGCATGTGTATTTTTCGAGTAAAAAATGACACACAATGAAGCCAAAAAGGAAACAAGAATTTTACGTTTCATACAGTATTAAGACTAAATTTAATCCTCACAAGTTGCTTCTTAAAAAACAAATTTTAAAACTCTTTTGAAGAAACAAAACGTCTTGAGCTTAAAGTATTTTATAACCGCTTAAAGCATGGCATAAATTTCGAAATAATCTTGACGGTCTCAGCCACAAAATTTATGACAACTTATACGATAAAAGTGTAAATAAAAGTCAAAGCACTTTTATTGATTACCAATCTAAATATAAACATAATTAAGGAAGATAAAATACATTGCTCAGACTATCATAAACGAAATCAATTAGCTAATTTTAAAAAATGTTCTTATCTCGAATACAACTGATTCAATTCAAAAATCATCAAAGCACGGAAATTGAGCTTAATAATGGACTCAATGCATTTATTGGGAAAAACGGGAGTGGAAAAACTAATGTACTTGACGCTATACATTACATGAGTATGTGCAAAAGTTACTTGAATCCTATTGACAAACAAAATGTCATGTTTAACCAAAGCTTTTTCCATATTAACGGAATTTGGAATATAGAGGAAAAAACTTTTCAGGTTGCCTGCTCCTATAAACTCGGCGCAAAAAAGAAAATAAAACTTAATAAAAAGGAGTACGATAAATTAGCGGAACACATAGGTAAATTTCCAGTAGTTTTTATCTCGCCTTACGATGGTGATTTAATAAATGAAGGCAGCGAGCTAAGAAGAAAATGGATGGATGGCATCATATCACAAGTAGATCCAATTTATTTAAACACACTTCAAGCCTATCATAAAGTCCTATCCCAACGAAATGCCTTACTGAAAAACATGGCAGAGCATCGTTTATTTGATCTCGAATCCATAGAAGTATGGGATGCTCAAATGTCAAAATTGGGTGTCTTAATTCATAAAAAAAGGACAACATTTTTAGACTCGTTCATTCCTGTTTTTCAAAAGTTCTATTCAGAGATAGGTGTTTCAGCAGAACAAAGTAATATTACCTATAAATCGCAACTTACAGGTGAGGATTTCTCTAACTTGCTTTTGAAAAATCATAAAAAAGACAGTTATAGCCAGTACTCGAATGTTGGAGTCCATAAGGATGATTTGATATTTACTATCAAAGGACATCCTATAAAGAAATTCGGATCTCAGGGACAGCAAAAGTCCTTTGTCATCGCACTAAGGCTTGCGCAATTCGATTGGCTGAAAGAACAAAAGAAAACAAATCCAATCTTATTACTAGATGATATTTTTGATAAGCTTGACGCTGAAAGGGTTCAAAAATTGGTACAACTCGTAACTCAGGATTACTTTGGCCAAGTAATATTGTCTGATACAGATAGGACAAGAATGGAAAACTTGCTAGATAGCGTAGATGTCTCCTCAAAACTATTTGAGGTAATCATGGGAGATGTTAAAGAAATTTCTCGTTAATTTTAGCGTTATGGTGTACAATCCGGACAATCGAAGATCTAAAAAAGAGCAACCTTTAGGTGATGTCATTGAAAAACTCATGAAAGCCTACAAACTTGATGATAAAATGAAAGAATACGACCTCAATGAAGCTTGGCCAGAGCTGATGGGGAAAGCCGTTGCACACCGAACAAAAAGCATTAAAATCAAAAATAAAACCTTACATCTTCAAATTGATTCTGCAGTAATGAGGGAAGAATTGCACTCAGGCAAACAAGTAATTATTGAACGGGTAAATCAGTTTATGAAAAAAGAGGTGATTAACGACGTCTGGTTCTCTTAAATACCCGACTTTGTGAACTGCTGATACATCGAATCGATATCAAACATTTTATTGCCAATGTTGGTTTTTCCAAGGTGGGTTATTTCAGAACCTTTCTCAATCAAATAACGGACTGAAATATTATTAAGCATTGCAGATTCGACCTTGATTTGAGCCGGACCAAACTCAGCCTTCTTGCGATATGCAGCAAATGCAAAATCACAAAATTCAAGTTTCGTATTGCTGACATTAACTATAGATTTATCCTTAGAAGCGATACCGATCGTGGCATTTTTTATAAAACAGTTTCTAACATTAAGTATGGAATGTTCCCCTCCTGAAATACCTTTATCGCCAGATTCTATTATTGTACAATCTTCAATATCTATAGTACTCCCCGAGAAATCAACACAGTCATTTCCTGTTGATCGAAAGGTTGAATTCATGATTATTCCAGAACAGAAATCTGCATCAAAACCGTCTGAATATGTGCCATCTACTGTAATGCCATCAATTTTGAAATCACATCGAATAAGGTTCAAAGCATCCTCGCTTTTAGCATTGAGGAATGAGCAATTCAAAATACTGACATCTCCTTCATATATGGTCAAGCCGCCGGTAAGTATCCAACTTTCAGAATTGGCATCTGTGAGATTTTCACAAATTACATGACTCAGTTGAACGCTGCCACCCTCTGGAAAAAGCACAATACCGCCTCCTTTGGATCCCTTACCTTCAATTTTAATGGGCTTATTATTTGAACCAAGCATTTTAACCGGGCCATAAGCAACAAAACGCGCTCCATTACTCAGAGAGATTTTGACTCCTTCTTCGATGACTAAATTCTTATCTCTTGGAATAAAAACAGTTTCCTTAAAAGCATACACCTGATTGGCTTTAAAGCGTATCTCATCATTGTCTGAAACAAATTGACTGTTCTCAAAATCCATTATAGACTTATAGGTAATAGGGGGAAATGGGCTTACCTTAACAGAAAGTAAAGAATCCCCTGTAATCTGAGTTTTATAAAAAATCTTTCTAGGTCTGAATGGAAACGATACTTCTTTTTTAACGCTCTCATTAACGAAGGCCTCCAAAGAGAATTTTTTATCTAATTGAAAAACAAGATTTTTATTCGCTTTTGTCGAATATCCTACAACCTCTATTGGTGAAAGCAAGTAATTTTCAAACTGAAAAACACCAGATAGCGAATCTGATGTTTTCGTGTAAACCTTTAATGAAACCTCATCAAAAACTACATTTTGTGGTGTCTCTTGGTATAGATTCTTTTTGGAAACTTTTCGGTTATTTTCAGCAAGTGACGCATACTTTAGAACCTTTTCTTGAACATTGTACTGATTCAAAAAGAAATAATCTTTATTCAATGTATATAATGGGTATTCATGTTGCAATAGCCCCTGATAATGCTTGATCTCATCTTCTAATGCAGCAAATGTTTCCATCAGATAACCTTTTGAGGAATACTTTTTCAGGTATTTTATATACAATTTATTGAAGGCTTCATTTAAAAATAGTGCATCAAAACTGGTAAAGTCTTTTGTCTCGCGCCATCTTGCTGCCATACCTAATAGTTCATAATGGATGGAAAGCTTACCTGAAAAACAATCGTAAGCAACAGGCTCAAGAACACCATTAACTGGATTTAGATAGCTCCTCTGATTGTGCCAAATTAATCCATGGGTAGCGTTCATAACATCACACATCGCAATAAATCTTGCCATTTTATCAACATCAAGATATTCCTCGAGTTTTGAATCTAAAGCTCTGAATCTAGATAGATGACTTTGAGCAAGAACAAATTGATTCAAAAGAACCGGATTTTTACGAGTTCTTTTTTTACTAAATGGTAAAATCTCTGCTGATTCCAGGTAGGGAAATTTCTTGAAACCTTGCTGGTACTTTTGCTGGTCGTAATAACCCTGCCATACACCGCTTTCATCAAACTTTACAATAGGACCCTCTCTTCGTTTTCTGTATTCTAGAAGCCTTTTGTCAAAGTGCTCCTCAAGTGCATAAACCCCTCTATTTACTCCATTTATATAAACTACCTTGAACTCATAGCGCGTGGTCAGGATATCTTCTTTCTCAAATAGACGATGACCAAGCCACTCCATCATGAATGAACGTGTATGAGGGTCTTGAATGGAGAACTTCTTCATGCCCTGATAGGCATTAGCACCTTTGAATTTGATACGATAGGACCATTTTTCACCATCCAAATGATCTACCCAATCACCCTTAAACCTAAGAGAAACGGGCACTTTATCTCCATTTAAAATTACAAAAGCTTTAAAATAACGCTTAAGATCCGAGGTAATCACCTCTTGTTTCAGCGCTTTTTCTCGGAAATCCGAAAGGCTATCTAAAGCACCTTGAGGAATTTCAATCCTAAGGATATCTTTGTCATGAACAACTTTTGGTTTTTCATTTTCACGGTAACAGTCAATAACTAAATCGTCAAAATAAACATCTTCTTCATTTGGATTCCAGAGATAGACGGTCACGAAATCATAATCTTTTTTCGCTACAAACGTACATTTTAACTGCTCCCATGCTACTTTTTCTTCCAGTGAAATTTGATTGCTTTCGTATTGACCTTCATTACATGCCGCTATAACAAGATGGCCGTTTGACGGACCCTTTTTACGGTAAACTGAGGCATAAATCACATCCCCCATTTTTATTGAATCTAACTTCAAGGAAGGACCAAACTGCTTTTCTTTGTTAAGTTTAAAAGCAAAGTCTCCCGAGCGACTATATTGCTGCGTTCGACAATTGGCATTTGACAAACGAACCTTCCCCTCAATAAACTCGTCTCCTGAAACGGACTCTGCACCACAATTAACATGCAAGTGTTTCTCTATCTTGATATGTTGGTCTGAACATGAACATAAAAGGACTGCAGACAGTAGATATATAAATGCTTTCATTGGCTTGCCTCGATAAGAGCGCAAATTTATAAAATTTAAAATGGTAAGGTAAGAAATCGGAGAACCGAACGTCCAAATAATAACATTCGTTTACTAGCGTGTACCATTTTATTATATTTAGTCCTAAACTGAACTATGAAGGAAAAGATAGATAAAATTGTAGAAACAAGAGAATCCAAATCGGGCCTTTACTTTGACTACTTCATTCAAGTATTGATTCTCTTATCCATCGCTTCCTTTACCGTTGAGACAATTCCAGATTTAGAACCTCAAACTGTTTATTTTTTGGAAAGATTTGAACTCGTGTGTATTGTTATATTTTCTTTAGAATATTTAATCCGACTCTATATAGCCAAGAGTAAAATGCGTTTTGTATTTAGTTTTTATGGCATCATAGATCTTTTAGCAATACTTCCCTTTTACTTAGCTCTTGGTTTTGATTTAAGATCAGCACGTGTTTTAAGGTTTCTTCGATTATTTAGAATTATAAAACTTATTCGTTATAACAAAGCGATTCGTCGATTTCAAAATGCTTTTATTATGATCAAACAAGAACTCATTATGTTTAGTGTTGTCTCATTGATTCTCTTCTATTTATCTGCAGTAGGTATTTATTATTTTGAAAACAGTGTGCAACCTGAAGCGTTTTCCTCTATTTTCTCAAGCCTTTGGTGGTCCGTCGTGACATTAACCACTGTTGGATATGGAGATATTATTCCAATTACCATTGGAGGAAGGATCTTTACATTTATAATCCTAATGATTGGGCTAGGTATTATCGCCATCCCATCGGGTATGATTTCATCTGCACTTACAGAAGCAAGAGCAATGGAGAAGGAAGAAATGAAATTAAAGACGGGGAAAGATGCATGATCAAAATCCTTTTAAGAATGGGTATGATTTGACCATTTTAGCCACATTAAATTCAACTCTAAAAAAGGCCATCTATACAAATAAATATGGAAATACAACGATTGATTTCTCTGATGCTTCAGCAGTAAAAGCTTTAAATCAAGCATTGTTAAAATCACAATACAATTTGGACTGGGATTTACCAAAAGAAAACCTTTGCCCTCCCATTCCTGGGAGGCTTGAATACTTGCTTCATATAGCAGACCTCGTTCAAAAAAAAGACGTTCAGCTTTTAGATATTGGCACTGGAGCAAGTTTAATCTACCCCGTTCTAGGCACTGCTCACTTCAACTGGAAATGTACAGGTAGTGAAACAGAAAGAACGTCAATTGAGCATGCTAAAAAGATAATAAAACACAATTCAAAACTAAGCTCAATTGACATTCGTAGTCAAAAAAATAAACACTATATTTTAAAAGGTATTGTTAAAGAAAAAGATGCTTTTGATGTGATGGTATGTAATCCACCTTTTTTCAAAAATGAGGCTGAAGCGACCAAACAAAATAGAAGAAAAACAAATCACTTAAAGTCAGCAAGACAGGGTAGGAATTTCTCTGGAGTAGCAAATGAGCTATGGTACCCCGGAGGAGAATCGCAATTTATTGAAACTCTAATATCTGAAAGTATTTTATATAAAAAACAAATTAATTGGTTTACCACTTTAATAGCAAATGAGGATCATCTGAAGCGATTGATAAAGCGTATTAAAAAAACGAAACCAAAAGCATTGAAAATAATTCCTTTAATACTCGGCAATAAAGAAAGTAGGATTTTAGCCTGGTGTTTTAACTGATTCAGAGGCAATCTAATTCTCAAGCTTGTAGGAGATGCCTATGCCTAAAACAGACTTAAACTGTGTTCTTGGACCAACATTTCCATTTCTATCACGAATTTGAATATCATCGTCATAAACCAAATTCCATTGTGCTGTAGCCGAGAATAGTGAATTTACCCTAAAAACAAAAACAAGCTCCGCATTTACATCAATGTTTTGAGGATTGTTCAGATAATTGCTAAAAAGCTCAAGCTTTGATTTCATTTCTATGTTTTTCATCAGTTCCGCATTCCATTTCAATTTGACAAATGCACCAAATTCATAACGCACACGTTCTCCCTCATCTACCCCAAAAGCACCTATTTGAGATAAAGAGTCATCTAAAACGAAAGTTGTTTTCGCGGCAAATGGAGATCCGAAAATAGAAAAATTAGGATCTTTAATATAATCAGTTCCTAATGCTAAATTAAGATAACCAGGAGCCATAAATTTTGAAACCGCAATTGAATCATTAGGGTAAGTAAACCCATCTGCAAACTGTGTTTTAAACCCTATATTAAGACTAATTAAATGCTTTTCAGAGACCCGAACTCCAAACTTAGAGGACAGGTCAATTATATCGTCTGTTTTCTGCAATGTCAACAATTCTGATTCATCTAGATATTTAATGCCGCCAAATGCAAGTGAGAGGTCATTGGACCAATTCCATTTCGCTTTATTAAAATTTGCACTAGCCCGAACGGTTGCATTTAATGAAATATTATTTCTTCCTCCTGAATTCCAGTTCACAAAAGAACTTTGTGTTCCATTTAATGAATACAACGATTTCAGCTTCCAATTCTTTATGGGTAGCGAGTCTACTAAAGCAGTGTCTAACTTCATCGTATCTACCTCTTGCGCAGATATATAAAAAATGTTAAACACGAAAAGTATTGCTGTAAATGATATAGTTTTGCCCAACATAAATTAATTTTTGACACAAAAATAATTCCTTGTGATACGCGCGCTACTTGTTTTCGTTTTTATTATTCAACAAATTGAATTTAATGCACAATTAATTGCTGATTATTCAGATACCTCGACATGGGTAATACTACCGAGTAAAGAAAACAACCTTCACAAGGAGTACATAGGTGATTCGTTACTCATATCATATTCAGATGTGTTCTATATATATCCAACCGTTTTTACGGATAAAAAAAATGAGCGTTGGAATATCTCAATTAAAGATACTGAACAACGTGAAAAAGTCAAAAGAGTAACTAAATTTCAAGGTTCTGCATGGGCTGAGGCGGGCCGCATGTTTGTACCATATTATTCTCAAGCAAATTTACGAAGCTACTCCGAACTCGAATCTGGCGGTAGAAAGGCATTGTTGGAAGCATATAAAGATGTAAAAGCTGCTTTTCGCTTCTATTTAGAACATTATAATAATGGTAGGCCAATCATCATCGCAGGTCATAGTCAAGGCTCAACACATGGCATGCTACTTCTAAAGGATTTTTTCGACGGTAAAGAACTACAAAATCAATTGGTCTGTGCGTATTTACCAGGGATCGGACTTACTACAGATGATTTTAAAAGCATTCCTTTACTTTCAAAACCTGACGCAACAGGTGGCTTTGTTACGTGGAATACATTTAAAAGAAGGTATAAAACAAAAAAATATAAAAACTGGTATCAAGGCAAAGCAGTAATAAACCCTGTGACATGGAATGCGCAAAAATTTGCAAGTCGTGCGCAACACAAAGGCTTTCTTTTTTGGGACAACAAAATGTATGAAAATGCATTCAAAACAAATCTTGTTGATGGAGCCATTTGGATCAGCCTACCGCATGTTCCCTTTCGTTCCTTTGCACTAACCATAGATGACTACCATATAGGGGATGTAAATCTATTTTGGAAGGACATTCAAATCAATGCAAAAATCCGTGTTAGAGCCCATAGAGAAAAAGAAAACAGAATTTCTGAAAAGCGCTAAACTCTTTTGAAATCCAATTGTTGTTTTGGTGAGTTAAAGTATATTTGCAAAAAGTTTTAAAATACATTTTCATGAGTCCATTTTCGAGCCGTCATATTGGCCCCACTCCCTCTGAGAAAGAAGAAATGATGCACACAATTGGTGTGTCCACTATAGAAGAATTGATCCACCAAACCGTTCCTGAACAAATTCGTTTAGAACAATCATTGAGGATCTCTGATGCGATGAGTGAAAATGATTTTTTGGCACACATGTCAGAATTAGCATCCAAGAATGAAGTCTTTAAATCTTTTATTGGATTAGGATATCACGAAACAATTACCCCCTCGGTGATTCTTAGAAATGTTCTCGAAAACCCAGGATGGTATACGGCATACACTCCATATCAGGCCGAAATTTCACAAGGAAGATTAGAGGCCTTAATGAATTTTCAGACAATGGTGCTTGATTTAACGGGCATGGAAATAGCGAATGCCTCTCTTCTCGACGAAGCAACTGCAGCTGCTGAAGCCATGCTGATGTTCTACAATAGTCGCTCGAGAGCAGATGTAAAAGCGGGTAAATTAAAGTTCTTAATAGACGAGAATGCACTTCCTCAGACCATTGATGTCGTAAAAGGCAGGTCTAAAAATCTAGGTATCGAATTGATTGTTTCTAATATTGAAGCATGTAATGTAGACGATTCTTTTTTCGGTGCTTTAATTCAATATCCAGACGCAAATGGCCATATCTGCGACCTAGAATCAAGAATTCAAAAACTCAAAAAAACCAACCTTCAAGTTGCTGTTGCAGCCGATATATTGAGCCTCGCATTGTTAAAAGCACCAGGTCATTTTGGGGCTGATGTTGTACTAGGTTCATCGCAACGTTTTGGTGTTCCTATGGGATACGGCGGGCCTCATGCTGCATATTTTGCTACTCGAGAATCGTTTAAAAGAAATATACCAGGGCGCATCATTGGAATATCAAAAGATGCTGATAATAATACAGCGCTCAGAATGGCATTACAAACGAGAGAGCAGCATATTAAAAGAGGTAAAGCCACATCAAATATTTGTACTGCACAAGCCCTACTTGCTGTAATGGCAAGTATGTATGCAGTATACCATGGACCTAACGGAATTAAGGGAATTGCTAAGCATGTGAACAAATTGGCTGGGCAGCTCGCTTCAGGTTTAAAGGAAATGGGCTTTGAATTGGGATCTGAGGCGTTTTTTGATACGGTATGGATTCGTAATGTCGAAAGTAAAAAGTTAAAGGACTTAGCTGAAAAACATCAGCTGAACTTCTTCTACAAATCTGATAGAGAGGTTACCATAAGTTTTGCCGAATCTCATACGTCACAGGATATTAATGTTATTCTGGGTCTATTCTCCGAGCTCAAAGGGGAAAAAGATACGCGCGATTATGATGGAATAATTGAACTTACTCAGAAGCTAAAACGAACGGACGCAATACTGTCTCAACCTATTTTTAATAGCTATCATTCAGAATCTAAGATGATGCGCTATCTCAAGCGATTGGAGAATAAAGACCTTTCATTAGTTCATAGCATGATACCTCTTGGTTCTTGTACTATGAAATTGAATGCAGCAAGTGAATTGATGCCAATTACAAATCCTGCTTTTAGCAATCTTCATCCGTTTGCACCTGTAGATCAAGCTCAAGGTTATCATGATATGTTCAAAGAGCTCAGTGATGCACTTTGTGAATGTACGGGGTTTGCAGGGATGTCTTTACAACCGAATTCTGGAGCTCAAGGCGAGTATGCAGGACTTATGGTTATTCGTGCTTACCACGAATCAAGAGGGGACCTACAAAGAAAAATAATGATTATACCTTCATCTGCGCACGGTACAAATCCAGCTTCAGCAGTGATGGCAGGTTTTAAAGTAGTGGTAACGAGCTGCGATGAAAACGGTAACATAAATGTAGACGAGCTCAAAAAAGTAGCAGAAGAAAATAAAGACATTTTAGGGGGGTTAATGGTTACATACCCATCTACACATGGCGTTTTTGAAGAGGCTATTAAAGAAATTACAGGAATTATTCATGACAATGGAGGTCAAGTATATATGGATGGTGCAAATATGAATGCACAAGTCGGTGTTACCAACCCTGGTAATATAGGCGCTGATGTTTGTCATCTAAATCTTCATAAAACTTTTGCTATTCCGCATGGTGGTGGCGGACCTGGAATGGGACCAATTGGCGTCGCTGCACATTTAAAGCCATTCCTTCCCGGTAGCGTTTTAATTCCTTCAGGGGGTTCGCAAGCAATTAATGCAATTTCAGCAACACCGTATGGTAGTGCGCTAATTCTTTTGATCTCATATGCCTATATAAAAATGCTTGGAGCAAATGGATTAACAGAATCCACCGAGATTGCAATTCTCAATGCAAATTATATCGCAAAAAGACTAGAGGACCACTACCCTATTCTTTACAAAGGAAAAAATGGAACTGTTGCGCACGAAATGATTCTGGATTGTCGAGCATTTAAAAAAACAGCAGAAATCGAAGTTGCAGATATTGCAAAACGTTTGATTGATTTTGGATTTCATGCTCCTACAGTATCTTTTCCTGTTGCAGGAACATTGATGATAGAACCAACTGAGTCTGAAGACTTAGATGAGCTCAATCGATTTATTGAAGCCATGGTTAAAATCCGTGAAGAAATTAAGGACATTGAAAATGGTCATTCGGATAAAGAAAATAATCTTTTAAGAAATGCACCGCATACGGCAAATTGTATCATCAATAAAAATTGGAATTTCCCGTACTCGCCGCAAGAAGCAGCGTACCCACTTCCTTATTTAATTGAAAATAAATATTGGGTTCCTGTACGTCGTGTGGACAATGCGTTTGGAGACCGCAATTTAATATGTGCTTGTCCAAGCGTTGAAAGTTACGTACATTTAGACTAAATGAAACTAGATATTCTTGCTTTTGGCGCACACCCTGATGATGTTGAAATCTCCGCAGGAGCAACCCTTTTAAAATATGCTCGAGAGGGAAAAAAAATAGGGGTTATTGACTTGACAGAAGGCGAATTAGGTACACGAGGCTCTATTGAGAAAAGATACGATGAGGCTGCTAAGGCTTCGCAGTTCATTGGTCTGAAGACACGTGAAAACCTTAATCTGGGAGACGGTTTTATCCAAGACTCTAAAGAAAATAAAATAAAAATAATCGAATGTATTCGAAAGTATCAACCAGAAATGGTTTTGGCAAACGCTACTCATGACCGACATCCTGATCATGCAAAAGGAGCTAATCTTGTTTCAGAAGCAGCGTTTCTTTCTGGTCTTAGAAAAATAGAAACTTCCATAAATGGTAATGCTCAAGAGGCGTATCGACCAAAAATTCTACTTCATTATATTCAAGATTTTTACCTTAACCCGGATGTTATTTTAGATGTTAGCACAACCGGTGAAGATAAGATTGAACTTATTAAATGCTTTGACAGTCAGTTTTTTAAATTCAATTCTAAAGAACCTGAAACACCAATTTCAGGCGAAGCTTTTTTTAAATATATAGAAGGTAGAATGCTGAGCCTAGGAAGAGAACTCGGCGTAACATATGGGGAAGGATTCACCATTAATAGAACCTTAGGTGTGAAAGATTTATTTGCCCTAAAATAACATACCTGCTAACACGGAAGTAGACATGCAGGCGAGCGTACCACCAACAAGTGCTAATAATCCTAATTGAGCCAGCATAGATTTCTTTTTGGGTATTAAAATACCAATTCCACCTACCTGAATACCAATCGAGACAATATTCGCAAAACCACACAACACGTAGGTTGACATAATAATTGTTTTATTAGACAGTTCTTCTTGAATGTCCCCCAAATGAGGATAAGCTATAAATTCATTTATTATTGTTTTTTCACCCAAGAGCTGACCAAAGTACATTGCATCTTGCCATTCTACACCAAGTATCCAGGCTAAAGGTGATAATAGATACCCTGAGATACTTTCAAAACTTAACCTGTCATACATACCTCCTGATTCTATTAATGCATTTAGGGTAGTCCAATCGCCAATCTTAAAAACAACATAATTTAACAGTGCTATTAAACTTGTAAACACCAAAAGCATGGCGCCAACATTTACCGCAAGTTTCAATCCGTCAGTCGTACCATTCGTAATAGCCTCGAGTGCATTAACACCCATTTTGTCCTTAGCAACATCTAAATCTTTATTAATTTTCTCCGTTTCTGGAAGTAATATTTTTGCGAACACAATTGCTGCCGGTGCAGACATTAAAGAAGCCGTCAATAAATGCTTGGCATAGAACAATTCAAGAGCTGGATCACCTTGCCCTAATATCCCGACGACAGCACCAAGAACTCCACCAGCGATAGTTGCCATACCACCAACCATTAAACAAAGCATCTCTGATTTTGTCATTCTATCTAAATATGGCTTAACAAGAAGCGGTGCCTCTGTCTGTCCGACAAAAACATTAGCTGCTGCTGCAACACTTTCAGAACCTGAAATACCAAGGATTCTATTCATTACCCACGCCATTTTCTTGACAACAAACTGAAGTACACCGAAATAATACATTAGGCTAGAAAGAGCTGAAACGAAGACTACGGTTGGCAAGATCCAAAAAGCAAAGTTTGCCAGCATTGGCGGCATTTCACCCATGGAACCAAAAAGAAATATCGCACCTTCATGCGAAAAGTCAATGACCTTAGTGAATGCCTTTGCCAACCAATCGAAAGCAGTGCTAACAAAAGGTACTTTAAGTATGAACAGTGCTAAAATGAGCTGCAGCACAGAACCTTTAATCACTAAGCTCCAATTGATTGCTTTTCTATTTCTACTTAACAGATAAGCGAAAAGAAACAAAAACAACATCCCAATGATCCCTCTAAATATTGAGTTTAATGGAAAACCAGGTGTCTTATAGGTACTATTATAATCATGGTATGAAAACCTACCTGTAGAAGAAGTTAAAGTTAGCTTATTGTCTGAAGCGTAAGCAATTGAATAAGCCTCATAATCTGGTTGGCTTGTAATGAAGTTGTTCCTTTGAAGGGTTATTTTCTCTGGAACTAAGAATAAACTGTCGTTTTTAACTGACCAGTTACCTTTGGTGTATTTTGATAACTCTTGATCATTATTTGTAAAAGTACCTGACTTTGAAAGTTTTAATACTTTTCCTGAACGGTAATAAACTTCGTCCTCAAATGTATTGTTTCCCGAAGCGATTGTGAAACTAGAAATAGCAACACAACAAAATAAAATAATGCCTATCCTATGGATTTCTTTTTTTAATCTCATCTCTTAATTTCGATGCAAGCTCGTAATCTTCTTGTTCTAATGCACCTTGAAGCTGTTTTTCGAGATCTTCCATTGAACTGGATGAATAATCGTTAACAGTTTCCTCAATATCAAAGTCATCATCATCTTGACTCACTAAAGCATCACTTTCAAAAGCATCTTCTTGATCTTGAGTAATACCCGCATCTTCTAAAACATTAGAAAAAGTATATATCGGACTGTTAAACCGAACACCGACTGCTATGGCATCTGAAGTCCTCGAATCAATTTCTGTATGCACACCATCTTTATCACAAATTAGCTTCGCATAAAAAACGCCTTCCTCAAATTTATAGATCAAGACTTCCTTTATTGTAACATCATAAGAGATACAGAATGACTTAAACAAATCATGAGTTAGTGGGCGATTAGGAATCATTTTCTCTAATTCAACAGCAATAGCTTGAGCCTCAAAACCACCGATGACAATTGGGAGTTTTCTGTTACCTGCTGCCTCGATTAAGGTTAACACATATGAGCCTGATTGAGTCTGGCTGTATGCAATACCTTGGATTTCTAATCTTACTTTCTGCATAGTTCAAGCGCTAATGCTTAACATTATATTGTTTTTAGGATGCTTTAAATTTTTGAATCGCCTCATTTAATCGAGGCACGACTTCAAAGGCATCACCAATAATACCGTAATCAGCTGCTTTAAAGAATGGTGCTTCAGGATCTGTATTTACCACCACAATCACTTTAGAACCATTGACTCCCGCTAAATGCTGAATGGCTCCTGAAATTCCAACGGCAATGTAAAGATTGGGTCTTATTGCAACTCCTGTTTGACCAACGTGCTCATGATGAGGTCTCCATCCGATATCTGCCACTGGCCTTGAACAAGCTGTCGCCGCTCCCAAATTATTTGCTAACTCTTCGATCATTTCCCAATTTTCAGGACCTTTTAAACCTCGACCTGCAGAAACTACAAGCTCTGCTTCCGGTAATGGAATTTCGCCTTCAGGCTTTTTAGTAGACAATACTTTTATCCGAGCATCGCCCACATCCGATGAAATCTCTTCAACACCACATGCCGAACCAAGAGCTTCTGGCGGCAAGCTGTTTGGTAGTAAAGAAATAATCTTGGCTGATGAATTGACTTTCACTTTTCCTACAGCTTTTCCCGAAAATACATTTACTGCAATGGCGCCAGAATCATCTGGTAAAGAAATAGCACCAGAAACCAATCCAGCCTTCATGCGAACAGAGAGCATAGGAGCTACTGATTTACCATAAAGATCATGAACAAAAACAACGGTATCTGCGCCTTGCGCAGTTGCAACCTCAGCAATCATTTTTACAACTTGCTGCTGATCATCTCCACTTACAGCGCGATCAACGAGTACTTTAGAAGCGCCATAGTTACCTATAGTTGAAAGCTCATCATTCGATAATGAACCATTACTCAATGCAACGACATCTCCGAGTTTATTGGCATATGTAATTGCCTCCAAAGAAGCTTTAGAAATACCATTTTCAGAATTTATATATACTAAAATCATTGGCTAAAATTTTATTTAAATTACTTTGGCTTCGCTGTGTAACAATGAAACCAATTCATCCATATTCTCTGGGTCAATCATTTTGACGGCAGACTTTTCTCCCGGCATTTCATAGGAAACAAAAGAAGTTAAATCTTCAATGTCTTGGGCTGCAACCACATTTAGGGGTTTTGTTCTTGCTGCCATAATCCCTCTCATATTAGGTATTCTCTGTTCGGCCATGCCTTTTGCGCAGCTAATAACTGCAGGAGCTTCAACCTGAATTTCTTGAACCCCACCGATAATTTCTCTTTCAATCGTTAATGTATTACCCGCTACATTTAATTTCGTTGCTAAAGAGACAAATGGCATTTCTAACCCTTCAGCTAGCATACCTCCAAACTGAGATCCATTGTAATTGATTGTTTCTTTTCCTGTTAACACCAAATCATAAGCATTCTCTTTGGCGTAATTAGCAATCTGCATTGCTGCACTATATGCATCTTTTGGTTCTACATCTATTCTTACGGCATCGTCTGCGCCAATTGCAAGTGCTTTTCTAATCACAGCATCATCAGCGGCTCCTCCAACAGTAATTATCGTTACCTGTCCTCCATCGGCTTCTTTAATCTCAAGAGCTCGGACCAAAGCATACCACTCGTCATAGGGATTTACAATAAATTGCACACCATTCTCATCAAACTTCGTGTTTCCATCAGAAAACGAGATTTTAGATGTTGTATCTGGAGCCTTACTAATACAAACTAATATTTTCATCTTTTGTCATTATTTGAAGTGTTGCAAATTTACTGAATTATCTCACACAATGAAAGTCTCAAAATCAGAATTCACGTAAAAACAAGAATTATACAAAGAATAATGCAGCAGCAAAGAAAAGCGCTGAGAAAAAAGTTAAAAATGCCACTTTTTTTAACTCACTATCAAGTAACCGAGGTTCAGGTGCAGTGAATACCTTTTTCAAATGTCCCGCTATAAAAATTGAAGGAACCAAAGCTACTATTGGCCATAAACTATAGGTGATTATTACAAATATTGAAACCAAAATCAGCCAGGATATTAGTCCAAGAACGAGTAAGCTAACATGGTATAACTTCGCTTTTTCATATCCAATTTTTACAACCATAGTTCGCTTACCGGATGCTGCATCATTCTCAACATCACGCATGTTATTTAAATTTAGTACTGCAGTACTCCATGCACCAATCGTTATTGATGGCAATAATGTAAGCCACTCAAAACTCAGACCGTACAATGAAAAAACACCTATTACACTTACAAAACCAAAAAAGATAAAAACCATAATATCACCGAAACCACTATAACCATATGCTGACTTACCCATAGTATAAAATATAGCCGCTAAAACACAAAGAACAGCAAGAATCGAAAAAAAGTATAACAACTCAATTGACAAATTAGGAAGACTCAAATAAATAAGCACACCTGCTGCAATAAAAGACAAAACCACAAAAAGACCAACACCAAATTTCATTTCTGATTGAGAAATCTCCCCCGATTGAACGGCACGCTTTGGCCCAACTCTATCAGCATTGTCCGTGCCCTTCTGGCTATCCCCTAAATCATTGGCTAAATTGGATAATGTCTGAAACAAAACAGTTGTTAAAATCGCTGTAGAAAATATCTTCATGTCTCCATTTCCGAGTAAAAAAGCCAGCGCAGACCCGACAATTATTCCCGAAATAGAAAGCGGTAGTGTTCTTAATCGCATGGCTCCGATCCAGGCTCCAATCTTATTCATATTGTAAAATTACAAATAAGAACAATGCGATTTCTTATGTCACTTAAACACAATTTCATATTTTTACGCTCCAATTCGGGATGTAGCTTAGTCCGGTTAAAGTGCGCGTCTGGGGGGCGCGAGATCGGTGGTTCGAATCCACTCATCCCGACTTCTTTTAATTTGTATTGATATACAATACGAATCTTATAAAAAAATTGGTCCATTGAAGGATCAAAAATCATCATGAATAATCAAATAAAAAATCAGTCTCAAATTTTGCAAAAAATGGGAATTGAACAGTTGAACCCTATGCAAGAAGAAGCTATTGATGCCATTGGGGGGTCAAAGGAGGTCCTCATTCTTTCACCTACTGGAACGGGTAAAACCTTGGCTTTTTTGCTACCCCTAATTCAGCGATTAGATCCATTACTTTCTGTAACGCAACTCCTAATCATTGTGCCAGCAAGAGAACTTGCCATTCAAATTGAGCAAGTAATCAGAGATATGGGTACTGGTTATAAGGTCAATGCTGTCTATGGAGGAAGATCTGGATCAAAAGAAAAACTAGAGCTCACACATGCGCCTGCAATACTTATCGGAACCCCAGGGAGGATTGCAGACCATATAAGAAGAGATCGAATTACTGTGGATGGAATAAATAGCCTTGTTATTGATGAATTTGATAAATCACTTGAGATTGGTTTTGAAAAAGAAATGAAAGAAATTGTCGTCTCCCTGAATGTTTTAGATAGAAAAATTCTTACTTCTGCTACACATAAAGTGGAAGTCCCGGGATTCTTGAAATTTAGCGATCCTGTAAAACTCGATTATTTATACACGAAATCAAAAATCCTTGACTTGTCATGGGTTCATTCTGCACAAAATACACTAGATACATTATTAAATCTGTTAGAAAATCTGGGCGAAAAAAGAGGGATTATCTTTTGTAACTTTAAAGATACACTTGATGGAGTTTCGGAGTTTTTAAATGAAAACAATGCAGAACACACATGCTTTTTCGGTGGAATGGAACAAGTTGAACGTGAAAGAAGCTTAATTCAATTCAGAAACTCTAGCCAGCGAACCCTTTTAGCGACAGACCTTGCGGCCAGAGGTATAGATATACCCGGCTTAGATTACATAATTCACTATGAAATGCCTCCTAGAGAAGAAGAGTTTATACATCGTAATGGACGAACAGCAAGAATGAATAAAGGTGGATCCGCAATTTGTATAAAGGGGAAAAATGATAAAATTCCAGAATATGCGCGCGGTATAAAAACAAAAGAAATAATAGAAGGAGGTAAAATCCCTAAAAATAAATGGAACACACTTTTTGTTTCGGGTGGTAGACGTGATAAAATATCAAAAGGAGACATCGCTGGACTCTTTATTAAAAAAGGGAATCTTGACAGTAGTGAATTGGGCGTTATTGAACTAAAGACGGACTGCGCATTCGTCGCTGTTTCCAGCTTAAAGGCCATCGAGGTGTGCAATAAACTGAATAACGAGAGACTTAAAAAGAAAAAGGTAAGAATCTCTAAAATCTAAAGAAATTCAATAATATCATGAGTCTTTTCAAAAAAATAACGATCTATTTTATGAGCTCTGCATATATCTATGTAGGCATAAGACATTTCATTGACCCGGATTTCTTTTTAGCCATTATGCCTGATTATCTGCCCTTTCATAAAGAAGCTGTATATGTCAGTGGAATTTTTGAAATCCTTTTGGGAGGCATGCTACTATTTCCAAAATCAAGAAAGGTCGCAGGGTGGGGATTGATTTTTTTATTAATCGCTGTTTTCCCTGCTAATATATACCTTGCTCAAAATGAGGCGGCGCAGCAAGCCATTGATATAAGTCAGACGGCTGCAATTGTTCGATTACCCTTTCAAGCCTTGTTTATAGGTCTTGCTTTTTGGCATCAAAGAGGTTCGTAATTTCTTTAAAGTCTCGTGAATTTCATTCTACACGATATCCCATTTATTCTGGCTTGTAAAATATACACCCCATTTGAAGTAAAAGAAAGGTCAATAGCCTCTGTTTGACTTTCTATTTTTGACGCATAAATGGATTGACCTTGAAGATTCAAAATTTCAAACGCCGTTCCTTTTGCCATACCCTCTATGAAGAACATTCCTTCATTTGGGTTTGGGTAGAGTGTAATATTATAATATGCAAAATCCGAAACTGATGCACATGGCTCAACGGTTATCTCAATACTACTTTGACCTGTACATTCATTTTCATCAGTAAAGCTTCCTGTAATGACGTGAGTACCAACACCAGCAACTTGAGGATTAAATACCGTGCCATTTGCACCAGAACCTGTAAACCCAACACCTGAGGGGACAGCTGAAAGCTGCACTAGACCATCACTAATACAAACGATATTATCTGAATCATTTGTCGTTATTTCAACGACTGGCAAAGCATTCACCAATATAGTTTGGACTGCTGAATTTGAACCAAATTCATTGGAAACTGTCAGTGTAATAATATATGGTCCAGAGCCTATAAATACATGACTTGGGTTTTGAGCGGAAGAAGTTGAACCATCTCCAAAGTCCCAAGACCAATCCGTTGGTTGCTGAGACGAAAAATCATTAAAAGTAACTTCTGATCCAGAACAAAGTTCAAACGTTGATGGCGTAAATGATGCCTCTGGAGCTACACCTTGCGGTGCCTCATTATAAAAAACCTTAAAATCATCAAAATAAAAACCATCCTCTGTAACACCACCATCAGAACGAAGTCTAAATCTAAAGTTGACTACTTCACCTAAATAATCACTTAAATTAATATCCTCTAACACCCAATTAGAAACAACACCCTCATAGACTGGTCCTCCATCAGGTTGCACACTACCATTATTATCAGTACCCGGTACAGTGTATTGACCGCATTGACCAATCCAAGAGTTTCCGCCATCAATCGACACCTGAAACTGAGCATAATCATAATTTGCCTCAATATCCCATTTTGCATAAAAAGTAACCTTCGCAGAAATAGCATTCGTCAAGTCAATCTCGGGATTGTAGTAAAGGCTTTTTGTTTGGTTGTTCGCATAATTTCCATTTGGAGAATCTGTAAACGATTTATTAGGAGAAACATAGGTTGATGTAGTTGTCCCCCAATTCCCAGACCAATTATTGGTATTTGTTGCATCTTCAAGGACTTGCAGAGTAATTGCACCATAGGTTTTGGTAATTGTATCTTTTTTCACCCAAAGTCCATTATCTGTTTTAAGTATAAACTTAACCTCATCACCAAATTGAATCCCCGAGTTTAAGTCATAAGAAATTGTTCCTGATTGTTCCTCTGTAGGGTTTAAGTCATATACAATTGAGTTACCAACTGAACTGATATTTAACAGCGGTTCTATAGATACTGTGACTGGCCCTGATTCTCTACCATATCTTTTAGCTGAATGATTAAAATCACCTGAAACAGTTGCAACAACATTTGGATCCGTATCTTTTACAACAAGATAGTTTCTAGAAACATGAGCTAATACCAGATTTGAAAATACCATTTCCTGACATGTTGGGTTGATGTTATTGGTTCCTGGCCAAAATGATGTGCCTACCTCAGGAGTATGTGCGAAAACAGTATCTTTTTGTCCCACCCCGATATCTTCTTTATACATATAATCATCTGAATCCCCGGAGGCAGGATACAACCCTGAACTTTTAAAAGCTGGGTACCCATTGAATTCACACATATGATTTGTATAATCCTGAATATAATCATGGTGGTCCGCAAATTCCTCATCAGTCGTACCAATCGGAAATAAAATAGAGGGAGAATAACTGTGGGCATTAAACGCCGTTTCAAAATCATAGGTTTCTGACAACCATTTCATTGCCTGTGTTTCTGGTTCAGAAAATGGACCAGAACCACAATACACATCACTATTGGTATTAAAGCTGATACCTGTGGTTCCCCATCCGTAAGAATAATTTCTATTTAGATCAACACCAAAATTATTACTATTCGGGTGGTCTCTGCGGTTCTTTCTCCACATACCACCACCGTTCGGATCTGTCTGTTCATTATAAATGTATCCGTCAGGGTTTAAACAAGGTACGAAGAACATTCTCGTGTGATCAACAAAA
>Ga0206131_10002529_pt1 | contig 22014 bp, 19 predicted proteins | sample Helgoland_Spring_FD_148636 | JGI IMG/M metagenome (GOLD analysis project Ga0206131, IMG submission 148636) | Pelagic subsurface seawater microbial communities from Kabeltonne, Helgoland, North Sea - Helgoland_Spring_Bloom_20160517_1 | ecosystem: Environmental > Aquatic > Marine > Epipelagic ...
ATTATATAAAATTATAAATGATGATTTAATATCAAAAAAAAAAATGTTTGAAATGTGTATTTTATTTAATAAAATGCGAAATGAATGGTTTTTTAATGGTACATCTTATTTTTCACCATCATACGAAAATAATTCTAGATATATTGATAATCAATAATAATTGGATTCAAATAAATAAGTATTATTTTTTTGTTCTTGTTTTGTTATGTTTTACAGATAATTTATCTTTTGATATAACTTCTCTATTTTTAAATATATATTCACACAATTCGTCAATATCTTGATTCTGCATTTTTATATTTTTATGTTGAATAAATGTAGAAATTGTTTTTTTTACATATTCTTTATTTATAGGTTCTCTTGTATTGTTCTTTGTATATATAATTTTAGTATCTTTTAAATCAAAACAATCAATAGAATTTGTTTTCATTACACCTACAACACTTTTTGTTATTATTTTCTTTCTTTCCCTAAGTTCCTTTGTTTGTTTATTCAATTCGAGTAAAGAATGTTCAATCGTATTTAATTCAGAAAGAGCTTTAATAATAGTTTCTTTCGACATATTAATAATAATATAATATTTTTATATTATTTATACATTATCAATCAATACCTCTTTTGCCAATGTTTTCATAATTTTAGCGGATGAAATTGTATCTAAATGTGTAATTTCTTTTACTAATTTACAATAATCCTCTTTTTCACGAATCGTATCTGTTTTCTTTAAATTTTTTGCCGCATTGATTTGTTTATTTGATAAAGTCGCAATTGCTTTTTTTAAATTAGGTTTACTACCATCTTCAATATCCCATATATTATTTTCTTTCACATAAAATAATTCATTATTCAAGTGAGTACAATGAATGGGTCTTTGTTTTATTTCTAAATCTTGTAATCCTTTTATAAAAATATTAGTAATACCATTCGCATAACCATTTTCAATGGTATGGTTTAAATCGTGGGTATCAAATTGTAAACTTTTTATAAATTCGCTTAAATTAATAGCATCTTTATAATCTGTATTTAATATCATTTTAATATTATATTCGTTATGAATTGTAGTTTTATTCATATTTGGTATTAAATCTTTTAATAATTTTGTCATTTCCTCATTTTGAGTTACTAATGTATTAACCTGTTTTTTTAACTCTCCTATGCTGTCATCTTCTACAAACTTACATTTACTTTTATGTCTCTTAAAACTTTGAATGTGTTTATAGACTTTTCCACATGAACAATCGTATTTTTCATTGATGCATATTTTTTGAGCATTTTTGAGCATTATATGCTTTTTTGTTTTGCAGTGCTGATTATAAAGGGACTTTTTATCACATCCATAAGCACATTTCGAGCAAAAAAATTTGAAGTCGTTATTTTCATTTTTCATGAATATATAATAATGCTCAAAAAAATATTCTATATTCTTTTTTTTTTTTAATTTTTTCATTATTTTTTTACCTCCATAAATTTACCTACAAAAATCAAAAATTTTTTTTTGTTTTTTCCTCCACTCAGAGGTAAAAATTTTTTTTTTTTCGTGTTTTGAAAGTCATTTGGGAAAACAAGTATTTTATCTTTATTTATTTATTTTTCTCAAAAATAGAATGAAACAACGAATATTTTTATAAAATAATAAAATACAATAAAATGAATTAGAATATAATATTTTATAGAGGTAAACCGTTTTACAACGAAAGTATCTTCATCACTATATCCCCGTTTATGGTAATAACTGCGTACGCCTTCACCAGTGATAACAGCTGTTCCATCACAATATTCCATCCATGCGATCATTTCTGCATATTTTAATAATGATTTACCAATACCCAAATGTTGCGTTGATGTAGTTCGTTTTATCCCAACAGGTACAATATGATTATAAACGTGTAGTTCCCGGATTAAACCTTTATTTTTTAAACAATGGAAATAAGGTTTATGATCGGTATTTGGAATTCGAAGACGAATAAAACCAAAGATAACCTTATGGTCTAATGATTCACATGAAATAAAATATTCTTTACACGTCCCTCCTTTATATTTTCGATACATTATTTTTTTTGGTCTATCAATATATTCTAAATGTCTACCAATTTCCCGGCTTCGTATTTCTTTTAATTCATAATCTTGTTTTTTTACCTTAGATTCTAAAAGCTGTCTAAGATTGGAAAACTTATTTCCAGAAATGATATAATTTAATGGAATATCCCGAACAACACGAGGAAGTCTTACATGGTATGGGCAAAGTTTCATACCATATTCGATAACATTATTTAAAATTTCGGGGTCTTCATCGCTATAAGGTTTATATTTTCCAGATTTATACCATTTTTCAATAACGGTATATGGTGTAATCTCACAAGGATAAATTTTTACTTGGTCTGGTGAAATGATATCTGTTTTAAAAACAACATCGAACATATGTTTATCCTTTTCGGGAGTTGAATAAGGAAGATCGGGCATTAGATGAATATCTACTTTGAAACAGTTATTTTTTAAAATTTCAACAGCTTCACAAGATTGTTCGAATGTATGTCCTCTATTTATTTTCTTTAAAATAGAATTATCTACATGTTGTACACCTAATTGAACGCGTGTAATACCATTATATCTAAAGAAGTTAATCCAGAATGGGTTAATTGCATCAGGACGAGTTTCAATACACATACCAATAATTCTAATTTTTGTTGTCATATTGATATTCATTTCTTTTTCAATATCGTATTTCTTTCTTTTAGGAGTATCATAATATGTATTCGCGGCATAATAAATATCTCTATTGAAATCCTGTAGATAACCAGGAGGGAACTCTGTATATGTCCCTCCTTCAATAATAAGTTCTAATTTATCAAGTTCATGACCTTGTACTAATAAGCTATTGAGTCTATCATTCATTTGACGAATAGCATCCCATCCATTTCTAAAACCACGTTGAACCGCAGGTTCTTTTTTTAAATAACTTCTTGGCATATCATCTTCCGCTCCGTTCTTTTTAGTTTCATCAGGACAATAATAACAATTATGCTGACAAGATTCACCTGTGCGCCCATCAGGTTCTGGAGATAATAATAAAGCAAAACTATTCACACCCGACATATTACGAGAAGGATTTTTTTGAATGAAACTCCAGAATATGGAATCGCTTTCAATCTTTCCTTCGCGTATCATTTTTTGATATGCATAAATTAAATAAATTTTTGAAACTTTCATGCCTTTCATTTCTTTTGTAAGGGATGAAATTTGTTTTTGAAAATTATTTTTAAAATTCATTTCGTGTTGATGAATTTTAAAATAGGAAAATAATATATTTATACACTTATAATAACTATCTATGTTTTGTAGTACGTCGCTAAACATATCGTCCCGTTGTTCGATAATGGATTCAATATCTTGTACGCTCTTATTTTGACACGCCATATTATAAATAACATAAATACTCATAGTCTTTTCAATTTATATATATACCGTCTCAGATAATACTTTTCATAAAGTTTTTTCTATGTCTTCTGTTGTTAATGGCATATCAATCGAATTACCACGAGGACTATTGATTTCAATAGCATCCATTTCTGGCGGAACAAATTCCTGTGGAGTTGAATCGTTACTTGAACTAGAAGAATTTGATTTTTTTGTTTTTAATAATTTTTTAATTTTTGATGGATTTTTTGGAATTTCCATAAATTTATCACGAATTGAACCCGAAATTAAATTTGATTTTTCCATTAATGTCATATATGAACTATACGTTTTTTCTAAATAGACTTGTCCACCCATTTGTCTATTTTGTCGTTCTAATAATAGTGTTTTATTGATATTGACAGATAAAGAGTAAAATGCTTTTGAACATTCATTTTCTTTTTCCATAGTATCTGTAATACGAAGGAATAATTCGATTGAATTTAAAATACTGACAAGTAATGCTAAACCACAAGTTAAGGCACTAATATGTGTTTGGTCTAAATAGCTATTTAAACCTACACTTGAAACACTGCCTACAGAAGATAAAATAATTGTGGGTAATCTAAAATATTTTACAACTTGTTTATAAAAAAAATAAGATTGTTTATGTTGATTGCTCATTTGTACTGAATTTATTCTTAATCTATCAAGAATAGATTCTATATCACTAGACCATGTTGACATATATATAATTATAATATTATTTATATCTCAGATTGTTTTTTCAAAATATCCTCCTTCGAGGAAACTTCTGCGATTGCTCCTTGTGGTTTTAATGTGTCTAATTTTACAAGATTGGGAACAAATAAAAATTTATTGGGTTGAATAATAAAGGCAGACCGTTCTTTTTCAAATCTTTCAATATAATTTTCCAAATATCCATCATATTTTTGAAAACACATCGCCACAAACTGGCAACCATAATTGTCCATTGCCTCAACCGGATTTGGGTTATCGGGAATATAACCTCTATCTGGTGTGATGAATGTCATCCCTCTTTTATTTTGTAATATAACTTCATCAGGAGTACTCGAAAAGACGGTTCCTTGCGAATAATTATTTATATTAATATAATTTGTTCCAGTCGCAGCATTTACAAATTCAGCTAAAGGTGTGTCAAGATAAGTTTTATTATCATTATTCACCATTATAATAATTTTTTTTTTGAAATTCATTAATGGTTCTTCTGTAATATTTTTTCCATGAAATTCATAAGAATAATTACTTGACAATAAATAATCATTTAAATAAGTAACAATACTTTCTTTCATTTCTTTGTAAATATGTTTATTCTTACTCATGATTCTAAAATGTAAAAATAATGGGTCAGTTGAACAAGGTGAATACCCATCACTAAATGAATAGTCGCGTATCATTTTCATAATCGTATTAAAATTCAGGGTATTATAACTTTGTTTTGTTGTATTTTTTTTTATGCTTGAAACGGCGATCACCGGTTTATTATTATAAGAATATATTTCAAAATCTAAACACCTAACCCCTTGTTTAATACATTGTTTTAATCCACATTTATTTACAAAATCTCCTTTATAGAAACCTGTAGAGCAACAATTATAAGCGGTTTTGATATAAAAATCTCTTATAGAAGGTAATTTACCTGTTTTTGGAAGAATCATATTATATGTATTTTCATTGATATTGGTGATACTGGTATTTATTTTTTTGTAGGTATCATTCATTTTTTTACAATTTGAATCATCTAATCCTGAAATTCTAAATAACCAATAAAAAACAAGAATAACTAAAAGAATAATAAAGCCAATAATCGCGTATATCATTGTTTTTTCTCTAGTTAATTGTTCAAATTTTAATTTAAACTTTTCAGCTACTTTACTAACAGTTTTCATTCTTTCATCAATTGTTTTATTCACTGTCTCATCTATAACATCCGCCATATTATATAATAATAATATTTAAAATTATATAATATATATTAAGAATGACTGGAGGATTATTAAATATACAATCATATGGAAAAAATAATTTAATATTAACAGGAAATCCGAGTAAATCGTTTTTTAAATCATCTTATTCAAAATATACAAATTTTGGAAAGCAATTGTTTAGGTTGGATTATGAAGGTGAAAAGTATTTACATTTAAATGAAAAGACAAAATATAGATTCAAAGTAAAAAGATATGCAGATTTACTTTCCGAAACATTTTTAGTCATTACATTACCAAATATATGGAGCCCTTTATGTAAAATAGAAGACGATGGATATCGTGGTTATGAATTTAAATGGATTAAAAATATAGGATGTCAAATAGTAAAAAAAATATCTTTTATTATTGGAGGACAAACGATTCAAGAATTCGGAGGAGATTATTTATATAATTTAGTAGAACGAGATTTTCCATCTTCAAGAAAAAACATGTTCTATAAAATGACGGGGAACGTTCCAGAATTAAATGACCCAGCCAATGCTTATTCTCGCGGAGTATATCCTCATGCGGCATATCCAAGTGATGGAATAGAAGATGGAATAGAACCTTCTATTCGTTCTAGAGAAATTTATATACCACTTAATATTTGGTTTTCTCTAAATAGTAAAATGGCATTTCCATTATTATGTCTTCAATATTCTGAATTAGAAATAGATATTGAATTAAGACCATTAAAAGAATTATATGTAATTAAAGATATTACCAATTCAGATACGACATTAAGAAATGTATATGTTCAACCCAATTTAACGAACGAGGATCACGCATTTTATCGTTTTATCCACGAACCCCCAGCACCGACAGAAACAGATGAATATTGGGATACCTATAAATATGAATATACAGATACAAGAATTAATTGGGCATCAGATATACATATAAAATCCAATTATATATTTTTAAGTGATGAAGAAAGATTTGTTCTTACAACAAAAGAACAAACCTATTTGATAAAAGAGGTATATACAAAACAATTCAATAAAATAGTAAATAACAATAAAGTCAATATTGATTCTCAGGGTATGGTGGCGAATTATATGTTTTATCTACAACGAGATGATTCATATAAAAGAAATGAATGGACGAATTATACGAATTGGGAATATGGATGGATACCTTATCCATATGTAATACCTGATTCGAGTAACACAAGTTATACCTTTAGTGAATATGAGAAAAGAATGTTAAGAGTAAGTGGATTGTATAAAACCGAGAATACAAAAGATATATTAACAAGTTGGGCTTTAGTATTAGATGGAAAATATAGAGAAAATACACAAAAAGGAGGAGTGATTGAATATATTGAAACATATAATCGTTCAATAGGAGATAAACCCGATGGATTATATAACTATAATTTTTGTTTGGATACATCACCATTTATATCACAACCATCAGGTGCTATGAATTTAAATAATTTTTCATCTGTTGAATTTGAAGTAGTAACATCCACACCACCCATTAATCCAAATTCAACCTTTTATACAACTTGTGACGCAGATGGTATTACAACAAGTATACGAAAAGAAGCGTCAAGTATATATACATATACATATGATTTAATAGTACATGAAGAGAGATACAATATGCTTATTTTTAAAAATGGAAACGCCGGACTTGCTTATGCTCGTTAATAATAAATATATTCTTTTCATATATAAATGCTTAGTGATGAAAATAAAGATACAGAAGAATATAAAAAAAATAAAGAAAAAGCAGAAAAAGAATGGAAGGCCTTTAAAGAAAAATGGGAAAATTTTTTCAGGACATTGTGGGAAAAATTTTGGAAGTTAACATTAGGGTTTGTGATAGCTTTTAATATTATATATTATAGAACAAATATAGAAAACAAAGATTTTTTGGATGAATATAGTGATTATTTGGCAATGCCTACGAATAGGAATAAAGAAAATTTTAAAATATCAGAATTAGAGCGAATCATATGTAAGGATAAGAAAGAATGTTGTAATAAAGGTGGTCTATTTCCTTATAATAAATTATGTATAAAAGAAGATGAAAATGATAATAATAAAATAAAAGTTTGTGATTTTAAAAAAGAAAAGAAAGGAAAAAACGGAGAAATAGAATACATAAATATATTTTTCGGAAATGTATTACAAATATTATTGGCAGGATATTTAAATTCTATGAAATTTTATAGGTCAATATTATCAACATACTTAGCAGGAAAAAAAATAGAAGAGGATTGTGGGGAACCGAGAGGAGGACCAACCGAATTAGAAAAAAAAGATAAGGAAAATTTTAATAAAATGATAGTTGTGATATATCCAATTTTTTGTTATATGTTCTTCGGTGCATCTTTCACAGGTGCTCTAAGCACAATATCAGTCATTACATGGTTAGTCGTCTGGGGATTTATAAGTGTAAGTGCATTTGGTGATTATGGTAATAAAACAGGCGATATACTAAGTCAAATTGCAGGAACAATGGGGTTAATTTGCACAGGTTGGGTATTCGGAATTTATGCCGGAGCCGAAATGATATATTCTATATTGTTTTTTCCACTAATTAAGCGATTTGAAACCATAAAAGAAATAGCTTTAAAATATTCCCCAATTGCACTTATTATATATTTGTTATTATTTGTAGCAGTTGCCTTTTCTACACTTGATAAAACCTCGTCGACTGCCATTTTTATGGTATTTTTATATTTAATGTGGGAATTAAAAAAAAAGAATGATTCTAATAAGTAATATAAATAACTTTATAATAAATATAATAAGAATGGGTAAAAAAGGAAAGGGAAAAAAAAAAGAAAAGGCGAAAAAAGTTTTACCGTTTGTTAGTATTTGTACACCAACATTTAATCGCCGACCATTCATAAAAACAATGATTTATTGTTTTAATGAACAAACATACCCAAAAGAATTAATGGAGTGGATTATTATAGATGATGGAGAAGATAAGATAGAAGATTTAATTGCAGATCACCCAAATGTAAAATATTTTAAATATGATACAAAAATGACATTAGGAAAAAAAAGAAATACAATGCACGAAAAATCAAAAGGAGATATTATTATTTATATGGATGATGATGATTATTATCCGCCTTGTAGAGTATCTCACGCCGTGGAAAGATTAATGTCGGATAAAAACGCTCTGTGTGCTGGGTCTAGTGAAATATTTGTATATTTTAATCATATTGAACAAATGTATAAGTTCGGTCCTTATAGTAAAAATCATGCCACAGCAGGCACATTTGCATTTAAGAAAGAATTATTGAATTTAACAAAATATAATGAAGAAGCGTGTCTTGCCGAAGAAAAAGAGTTTTTAAAAAATTATACGATACCCTTTATACAGTTAGATTCTTTAAAAACGATTTTAGTATTCTCACACATTCATAATACATTTGATAAAAAGGAAATTATACCCCCAGAAGATACAAAATTTGCTAAAAAATCAAGTGTTACACCAGAAACATTTATAAAAAATGAAATTATACTTGATTTTTTCAAAAATATAGATAAACAATTAGAAGATTATCCTTTAGGAAGTAAAAATCACAAACCAGATGTTATAAAACAATACAATGAAATGAAAATGAAAAGAAATATGGAGAGTCAACAAACTAGTATTAAAATGAAAAATACAGGTGGAGAAGAAAAAGTATTGTCAAATGCTGAAATTGTTAAAATCATTCATGATCTTCAAGAAAAAAATAAACGATTGGAAAATGAAAATAAACTATTAAAAGAAAAATTAATGACCAAAGAAATCGATATATCTCACTAATCTTTTAGCATCTAATGAATTAATATTGAATTTATATAAATATTCTATTAATTCTTCTTCTTTTAAATTATGTATTTTATTCATAAAGTAATCTTTATCTAATTCTAATTGATTTATAATTCTAGAAATAAATACAAAATTATTATATTCATTGCTATATTTAGTTAAAATTTTAGTAAAACGTATATTTTTTATTTTATTTTTATTTATTTTATGAAATAAATAATGAACGTTAAATGTTTTATTGATTGATGTCATTTCATTCATATTCCAAATTTGTTTTTGAAATGTGATTCTATCAATCGAATCAGAAAAACAAATTAATTTGAGTATATGATAATATGTATCAATATCAGATTTTTTTAAATAATCAATAATATTTTCGTGTAATATCATGGAAGTAATGGTTCTATCTTGTTCAAGTAAGAAAAAACTATGATTATTTATATTTTGTTTATTCATTAATAATTCTTTGACATTATCTTTTGATTCTTCAAAAGAATTATTATGTTGTATGACATCAATTAATTCATTGTTTATTTCAATATGTTTAGAAAGTTTTTCTAAGATATTGTATTTTCGAATGTCACCATTTATATATTTATCTAAAATATTAGAATTACAATTGAATGTTTGAAATTCTTTAGGATTTAAATTCTTTATTTCAATTGGATATGAAACCTGCATGAATTCTTTAATTTTTTTATCTATTTTATGATTGCCAATACAAATAATTGGTATTTTAATACACGTTTCTAATTTTTGTTTTTTTGTTTTTTTTGGTCTTACTAATTTTATAAGATGATTAATGCTACATTTATCACCACCATTAAAATTATCAATTTCATCTAAAACAATGACTATTTTTTTTACATCTTTTTTAAATACACTAAGTATATTATTCGAAGAACAATTCATATTTGAAAAGGTATCAAATAATTTTTTATTACGAATATCACACGAATTATAATATATTATATCAAGGTTCATTTCATTTAACACCTCTTTTACTAATGTTGTTTTACCCGTCCCATAATGCCCGTAAACAAATATTGATTTAGGTTTAGATATATCGTGTATTGAATTAAAAATATCATTTAATTTAGTTTGAATATAATTTTTTTCATAATGACGTTCAAACATAATATACTTAACAAATGATTTTTATTATAATTTATTTATTATTTAACAATGATCTCCATTTGTGATACCATCCCAATTAAAACCACACCGTTTTGATTCTTTTTGCTTTACACACATTCCGTTGTCACCAGAATATATGGGACGATTGAAGTTCACACCTCTTTCCTTTTTATAAGCAGGACATGTTCCTAACTGATGTTCATTATAACATACATCTGTAAGATTTCCTTTTATATTTTTTATTTTTTTTGAAATCCAATAGTCTGGGCACTCCCCGATTACAGGGGGGAACTCTAAATTTGATTCTTGATTCATCATATAGATAAAGAGAATGATTGTAAGAACAAATATAACAGTAGAAATAAGAAGTATCGTTTTTTGAAATGAATTCATATATATATATTATTATTTTTTCTTGTATGATTGTATGAATGGCCGTGTTAAGATTGAACAACCGGATATAAATGTTCTTTTTCAACTTCAAGATAAACAAGAAGTGGAAGTAAAAGATTTTAGAGGGTCTCTTAAAGGAATCTGGGAAAATACTCAGTTGTCACAACTATTTTTTTCAACCGAAAACATGATTATGGTTCAAGACCAATTAAGAAATGGCGTTTATAAAATGTCAGGAAAACAATATGTAATAGGAATACAAAGTTATGATGATTTAAAAATTATAATGAGAGATATTTTTTTACACCATTCTAATAATACCAATAAAAATATAACGCATGAAATTACAAGATTAAATAATATTGTTTTAAAACAAACAATAAAAAATATATACAATGAAGTAAATAGTTATTTAAAATATTTGGAAGATGCTTCAACTATGTATAAACCAATGCAACATCCCATTGATGTAAACTCGTATAAAGATGTAAATTATAAGAAGGATTTATTGTAATTTCTCTTTAAGAATTTCTAATTCCTGGAACCACATATTGGATGGAATAGAATCATTTAGTTCTTTGAGTTCATTGCTTTTCTTTTCTTCCACCATATTCAAGTGTTTTACATTTTCCTCTGTAACACTATCCATGGGTAATTGAATTAAATATTTGTAGTCCTCCTCTTGTTTATCATATTTTGACTTTTCTAACATCAGGATTAAATCTTTTTTCTTTTTTCCTCTTAAATCAATAATATCCTTTAAAATTTCGGTGATGAATCTTTTTTTATTTTTAAGAATCATCACTTCTTTCTCTAATGTTTTTAATAAATTCTCTTTTCGTTTTACATATAGTTCTAAACGAATTTGAATGAAATAATCAATAATATCTTTAACACCTTCAAACTTTTTTAATTTTTCATTTTCATCAAACATATGCATATTTGTAGTGGTTCGTGTTGTATATAGTTTTAAATATTTTTCAAGTCCATTTGTATCATCTGATACCTTCTTTAGTAAATCATCAACAACACCTGGGTGAAATGTAATAGTAATATCAATCGTTTGGTCTGTGCTTATATCATTATAATCTTTAATAAGTGTTTTTTTACTCTTATCACCTTCCATCAGTTTTTCAATAAATTCTTTATAATCGTCAGTCCATGTGCCAATTGGAAGTTCAGTAATATTTACCTTATTTCCTTTTACATTATAGTTTCCTTTAATAATACATTTACTTTCATTTATTTTTTCAATAGTACCTTGAAATCCTTTATAATAAGGGAGGAATTCCATATCATCTGTTGGTTTATTTTTAATTACGCGTTGAAGATAATCTATAATCATTAGTGGGTTATAACACATAATATCTGTGCTAAAGCCAGTTCCAATACCTTTGCTTCCATTTACAAGAATCATCGGAATGATGGGTGCATAATATACAGGTTCAACAATCGAACCATCGTCATTAATATATTCTAAAATGGCATCATCACTTTCTTTATAAATTTCACGTGTAATTCGATTTAGTTTTGTATAGATATATCTCTCCGAAGCCGAATCTTTTCCACCTTGAATTCTCGTTCCAAACTGTCCCTTAGGTTCAAGAAGATTAATGTTATTTGAACCAACAAAATCTTGCGCCATATTTACAATCGCGCCATTTAAGCTTTGTTCTCCATGATGATACGAACTATGTTCTGAAACATAACCAGCAAACTGAGCCACTTTAATTTCTGTCATTAGACGCCTTTTAAAAGAAGAATATAGAATTTTTCTCTGGCTTGTTTTCATACCATCCATAATATTTGGAATAGAACGTTCACAATCATATTTTGAGAAATGAATCATTTCTTTTTTAATAAATTCTTTATAAGAAATTTCTTGTTTTGTTGTATCAATAAATGATTTACGGTCATATCCTTCAAGCCACTCTTTTCTATCAGGGGCGCGCTTCTTATTGAAAACTTTATCAATCGCATCAAGACAATCATCGTCATCTACATTAAATGAAATATTTTTCTTTTTCTCGAAATATTCTTTGAATTCTTTACCTGTGCTTGTACCTAAACCTTTATAATATTTAATGGCCCATGTTTTTGTGTCATTTTCTTCTTTCCATAAATTATATTCCCCATCGTTATAAAAGGATAATTCTTTTTTTCCTTTTCTCGCTTTTAGAATAGGAGTATTCATAAATCCAATAAAATTAGGAATTCTAAGTAGTGATTGCCATTGGGAGTCAAATAAATTAATACATAGACCTTTAATATGAGAACCATCTAAATCTTGGTCTGTCATAAATAATATCCTTCCATATCGAAGTTTTTGCGAATAATTCTCAACCTTATATTGAAACCCATTTTCTAATCCAAGAATTTGTTTAAGCTCATTAATTTCTTTATTTTCTGAAATTTTTTTAATAGTTTCGCCCCGCACATTTAATAATTTACCTCGCATTGGATATACACCAATTATATTTCTATCTTCTTTGGAAAGGCCAGAAACAATACCGGCCTTTGCTGAATCACCTTCACATAAAATGAGCATACAACTATCACTTTTATTTGTTCCAGCATAATTTGCGTCAATGAGTTTATGAATACCTCGAATATTTTTACTTTTTGTCCCGTCTGTTTTTTTAGAAGCTTTATGTTCTTTTACTTGTGTAAGTTGGCAAGCAATATCCATAATACCTAATTTAGCAACTTTTTCAATGAATTTATCAGATACTTCACAAGAAGAACCAAATTTACCAATAGGAGTATTCATAAAATCCTTACTTTGACTATCAAATGATGGATTATCAATATCACAACGAATAAATAACATAAGTTGTTCTTTAATGGTATTTGATTTTACCTCAATCTTCTTTTTCTTTTGAATAAAAGCAATCATTTTACGAACAATTTGATTTAAAATATATTCCACATGTTTGCCTCCTTTACTTGTATAAATACCATTGACAAAGGATACTTGTGTAAATTCTTCTTTTGGTGCTAAGGAAACAACATATTCCCATCTATCATTTGGATTTTCATAACATCTTTCTTTTTCGCCTTTTAAACCAATATATTTTTCAACATAACTTTGATAATGCGTTACAGGAATAACCTTTCCATTGAATGAAACTTTTACCTTTTTATCTGTGACAGCAGCAATATCATAAACACGACGTTTAAATAAATCAATAATATCCTTAGATAAATTATCAATACCCAGTCTTTTAAAATCAGGTTTAAAGGATACCTTTGTATAAGGTTTTTTACTACATTTTGAAATTTTATATTTATGAATTGTATTTAAATTATCTGAAAATTCTTGAACATATTTTAATTTACGAATATGATCGATAGTTTCTACCATGCCCCATTCAGACCAAATTAATACTAGTTTAAAACCAAACCCATTTTTACCACCAACAATTCTTTTTTCACTTTTATCATAATTGGTAGAGGTTCGTAAGTGTCCAAAAATCATTTCTGGAATCATAATTTTATATTCAGGATGTTCTACAACATCAATACCATTTCCGTCATTTGTAAATGAAATAACACCTTCATCTGTAATATCAATATGAATATAACTAACAAGATTCGTATTCTCAATACCCGATTCTTTTGCTTGTTGCATTCTCACTTGATGATCACGACAATTTACAATCCCTTCATCGAATAATTTATAAAGACCTGGAATGTAATGGATAGACTTAGAAACAATACTATCCGTTTCATCTGAATATACATAAGTATCCGTTTCAGTCATTTCCATACTTCCCGTATACGTATCAGGATTGTCGAGGACATGTTGTTTGTCGCTTTTTTTCTGATAGGTTTTAGAGATATCCATTGGTAAAATAAGAATAAAAAAATATTTAAATCAATTTTATTCATACATTGTAACATTACCATCTATATCAATAATTTTAACAGGAGCAATAGGACTACATAAATAATTAAAAAGATAATATAATAATGAGTTAATGTATTTATTATAAACATAAATTGTGGTTTGTTTTAGATATTGTGTTTCTTTTTCTTTCAACGATTTTAGAAATAGTGAAAAATCATAAACCATATAAAGAGTATAGTTATGAATTTCATTTGTTTCAATTATTAATGTAAAATATTGACATTGTTCGTAAAACCCGTTCATTTTTTCTTTTATATCGTTATAATCAGTATCCATATTTTTTAGATTTAATCGATATTCTATCATAATATAAAGATATATTAATTATATATAATTATGACCGAAGAACGTCCTAGTTGGGAAACTTATTTTCAACAAATAGCAGAAATTACAGCAACACGTTCCCCTTGTCAAAGATTAAAGGTTGGTGCCATTATAGTGAAAAATAAACGGGTTATATCTCAAGGGTATAATGGTTATTTACCAGGTTGTCCACACAATCAATATATGAGAGATGGGCACGAATTAGCAACAGCACATGCGGAACAAAACGCAATAGCAAATTGTGCGGCTTGTGGCGTTTCTTGTAATGATTCTACAATGTATATTACACATTATCCGTGTATTCATTGTGTTAAATTAATTATTGCTAGCGGGATTAAAGAAATAAATTATATTGATGATTATCGTAATGATTCATTCGTAGAAGAAATAGCAAATATGGCACAAATAAAAATAAATAAATTAGATAATAGTATATGAAACTAGAATTATTAATATTTTCAATAACAGCATTTTTTGTAATGAATACATATTACGATGGTAAATATTTAAAACTTATAAAAAACTGGAAAAAATATTATCAAATGATAGGTATTGTTTTTGCAGGATTGTCCATGTATTTATTTTTAAAAAAACATCCAAATGAATCCAGAAGTTTTTTTCAGAGTGCTTCGGGGTTCATATCGGTTTTGCCCATTGATAAACAATCAAAAGATATATTAATTCCGTTGATGGCAAAAAATACAAGTGAAGGAAAAATAATGAGTTCAGGTAATAAACCTAACACAAAACGTTGTGTAAGTGAAACGAAAAAAAAATATGTTGCTTCACAACAAAATTGGAAATGTAAAGAATGTAGTAGAACATTGCCTGCCTGGTTTGAAGTAGATCATACAAAAAGATTAGACCAAGGTGGAACAAATCATATAGACAATCTTGTTGCTTTATGTCGAGATTGTCACGGAAAAAAAACGGCATTTGAAAACTTATAATGAAACTAAATTATTCTAATATATTATGACAACGTTTTATGAAAATATAAAAAAATATACCTATTCCTTTGTAGCATTATTTTTTATAGTTTTATATTGGTTAATTTTTTTTATCTGGAATCCGTTATCAGTCAAAGAGAAATTTAAAATAAATGTATATTTTGGATTTATATCGGTAATATTTTTAGGAGCAATCGTAACATTATATGATAAAAATGTGGCACCTGAATTATTTAAAAAGGGGTTATTAGGAATAGTAGGATATTTGTTTTTGTTTTTGTTTTTTATATTTTTGTTTTATTTAATTACAACCAAAGACATTTTTTCGAAAATATATTATACCATTATTAAAATTATATTGATAACAGGATTGGTTGCCATTTTATATTATTTTTTTATGGGTGGAAAATTAAAAGAAAATATGAATATAATGAATCGGCTCATTCTATATTTACCTTGTCTTTATATAGAAATTAGTGAATGGTTCCAAAATAATTATTTGACAACTTCAAGAACTTTAACGGTTATGATATTTATTGAATTATCTTTTTTATTCTTATATATAGTAACACCTATAATTACTAATTATTTTATGAATTTGAATAAAACCTTGTTATTAAAAGAACCTGAATATATAAATAAAAAAAAAGTTTTAGGAAAATTTGAAGATTTATATAAGGATGCTGCCAAAGACAGAGAAGAAAATAAACATGATTATAGTTATTCATTGTCATTTTGGTTTTGGATAACTCCTCAACCACCAAGTACAAGCGTAGCTTACACTAAATTTTCAAAAATAATTTCATATGGAAATAAACCAGCACTTTATTATAACGGTATGGAAAATAAATTAAGAGTAACGTGTTTAGTGAAACAAGAAGTGCCAGTCAAAATAGGTCAAGAAAAAAAGAAACCACCTTTGTATCCAGAGATTGATATGGACCCCACCAAAATGAAAATGAGTGCGATGAATAAACCACTAGAGAAAGAAGAAGAAAAGGAAGAAAAAGAAGAATATGAAACAGTATTAAAACCCGCAGAAAAAATTATATATGAAACAAATGATTTTGATTATCAAAAATGGAATCAAATGGTAATTACATATGATAAAGGCACAATGGATGTATTTATGAATGGTGAATTAGTGGGAACAAGAGGAGATGTAGTTCCATATATGACATATGATAGTATTATATTAGGAGAAGAAAAAGGAATTCATGGAGGCATCTCCAATGTATCTTATCATGAAACAATCTTATCAAAAAATGAAATATCAAGTTCTTATCTTATATTGAAAAATAATAACATACCAATATTATAATTTCTATGATATGTATATGAATGTAATATTTGCTGTATTGATCGGACTTATTGTCATACTTTTAATTTATATTTTAATAAATTATTTAGTAGAAAAATCTACCCAACTTGCCACAATGACCTCTGGTAAAAAAGAACAAGTAATTAAGGCTGACGATTTACAAGACCCTCCAAATTCAAACAAATTTACATATTCAATGTGGATTAATGTAAGTGATTGGAATTATAAATATGGACAAGAAAAAATGTTAATTTCAAGACAGGGACCTTGTCCTGATATTTATTTAAGTCCACTAAATAATGATTTGAATATAAAAATGAATCTATATTCACTTGAAACATTAGAGGAAGAACCCACATTAGCGCATCTTTGTGTAGTAAAAAATATAGCCTTACAAAAATGGGTCAATATCATTGTAAGTTTATATGGAAGAACATTGGATGTATATATTGATGGTAAATTAACAAAAACGTGTTTGTTAGAAGGTGTACCAAAGGTAAATTCTAAATCAGACGTTAAAATTTGTCCAAATGGTGGGTTTAACGGTTGGATATCAAACTTCCAATATTGGCCGGACGCAAGTAATCCTCAACAAGCGTGGAATATATATAAAGGAGGATATGGCGGATCTCTACTTGGTGGATTTTTTAATAAATATAGAGTGAAGGTATCCTTTTTGGATAATAACGAAGAAACAGCAAGCTTTGAAATATAATATTATTATAATTTATGAGTCAAGGAACAATTCCTGTTGGTACAAATTCATTTGGTACAACTTCATTTGGTACAACTTCATTTGGCAACACAACTTCAAACGCTCAAAATACAGTGTCAGACGCAATTTCAAATGCTCAAAATACATTGTCAGAGTCATTTTCAAATGCTCAAAATACATTGTCAGGTACTACAGATTCAATATCTAATAATTTAAACAGTTTTTCTTCAAGAAGTTATTTATCAGGTGATAATAAATTTTTAGAATCCAATGGTTTGGTTGCTAAATTTGCATTTATTCTACTTGTTGTAATTGTATTTATTTTGTTACTTAGGGTGTCAATTGCTATTATAAATTATTTTGCTGCTCCGAAAGAAAATCCAATTTTAATAGATGGTATGATTGATGCTAAAAAAATGATGAGTTTTCCACAGGATCCCAACCTAGGGAATTCAGTTCCAATTATGCGTTCTAAAAATCAAAGAGGCGGTGTAGAATTTACATGGTCGGTCTGGTTATTTATAGATGATTTAACCTATGGTTTTGGACATTATAAACATGTATTCCATAAAGGAAATCCAAAAATACAAGAAAATGGTATGAATTTTCCTAACAATGGACCCGGTCTTTATTTAGCACCAAATGATAATAAACTAGTTGCTGTAATGAATACATTTGATGTAATTCAAGAAGAAGTAGAAGTTACAAATCTTCCATTAAATAAATGGTTCAATGTAATATTGAGAGTCGACGAACAAAATAAATTTGATGTATATATCAATGGTAAATTAGTAAAAAGAATGATACTTACAGGTGTCCCTAAACAAAATTATGAAGATGTATATGTTGCTATGAATGGGGGGTTTTCAGGGAATATTTCTTCACTACGATATTATTCAAAAGCATTAGGTACATTTGAAATACAACGACTTATCAAACAAGGACCATCACTAAAGATACAAGGAAATCATATGTCATCTTCCTCCAAAATACATTCGAATTACTTATCATTAGATTGGTTTTTTAATAATTAACTTAAAGATTAAACCATTATGTATTTAATGTCAATCATTAAAGATTACTTTTCAGTAACAGAAAAATATATAAAAGAGCAAGGGGATAAAACAATTGTATTATTTCAGGTCGGAAGTTTTTATGAAGTCTATGGATTATTTGATTCAAATGAAAAATCATATAGTAAATCTAATATATATGATTTTTCTATTATTTGTGATATGGTGATAAGTGAAAAGAAGATAAACCCAATTGAAAATAAAAAGATTGTGATGGCAGGATTTGGGTTAATGCAAATTGACAAATATATTAAAAAATTAAATGAACATAATTATACTATTGTTGTTTTTGTTCAAAAAACGAATGGTAGTTTAATTACAAGAGAATTAAATGAAATTATATCACCCGGAACATATTTCAAAGATGATACAATGACTTTAACAAATGTAACTTGTTGTATTTGGATTGAGGTGATTCGTAAATCAAGATATATTTTAGATGACACAATCATTTTTGGTGTTTCCACCATTGATACAATTACAGGGAAAACCAGTTTTATTGAAATATCAACAAATTATATTTATAATCCATCAACCTACGAAGAATTAGAAAGACAAATTGGAATCAATAATCCGAAAGAATGTATAATTATTTCTTCGATGGAAGATCATGAAATTCAGACGATTATTGAATACACCGGTATTTCAAAAAGAAAAATTGTTGTCATACAAAAAGAAGGGAAAGGAAAATATAGCGAAGAATCAAAACGAGCAGAGAAACAAGTATATCAAAAAGAATTATTCACCCGTTTTTTTCCTAGTTATTCTGATGAGATTCTTGAGGAAACGTTCAAAACATCAACCTATGCATTAAACTCTTTTATATTTTTAGTTGATTTTATGTATCAACACAATCCAAATTTAGTTCAACATATTCATTTTCCAGAAATACATTTTTCACATGAAACAATGACGCTTGCGAATCATTCATTACGTCAACTAAATATTATAGATGATATGAGTGGTGATGGTAAAAATAAATGTCTAGGTACGATTTTAAATAATTGTATGACATCGATGGGCAAACGACAATTTTATAATAGACTTCATTATCCTTATATCAATGAAGAAGAATTAAATAATCAATATAATTTTACTGAATATCTACTAGAGAATGATTGGGAATTTTATAGAGATAAAATGAAAAATATTTGTGATATTGAAAAATTTATTCGTGAGCTTGTTTTTGAAAGGGTGAAACCAAATACATTATTTCGTGTATTACAAGATATTCAAAAAACAAAAGAAATTCTTAAAAAAATGAATAAAAAACCAATGAAAAAATGGTTATTAATGAATAATTTTGATACACTTCAAGACGATATGGATGAAGTGTATACATTTATGAATGATTCACTCAATACAGATATTTCTATTACAGAGATGTCTATGGAAAAGATGTCTACTTTATCTATTGAAAAAATACAATTATTTAAAAAAGGTGTCTTCCCAAAGTTAGATCTCTTATATACAAAATCAATAAATTCCAGTGAAGGATTTATGAATATCCAAAAAAAATTAAACGAACTTGTAAGTGAAAAAGAAAAAAAGGAGGCTCAATATGTAAAAATTCATGATATGCCCAAAACCCCATCTTTATTAACGACTACAAAACGCCGTTCATTAATTCTAATGGAACAATTAAAAAAACACAAAAATATATCTGTCATTGTGAATGATTTACCTGTAACCATCAACCATGACGATATCCAGATGGGAACATTTGGAACAAATAAAAAAGATGTATGTATTCAAAATCCCATTATATATACACTATCAAGTGAAATCTATGAATCAAAGGAAGAGTATTCGATGGAATTAATTCAATGTTATAAAAATTTCTTAACTCACATTTTATCAAAAAAAAAACAATTAGAAACTATGATTCGTTTTATATCCTTGTTAGATATTGAACAAAATAAATGTTTTATTGCCAAAAAATATAATTATTGTAAACCAATCATTCAAGAAAAGGAAACCTCATTTTTTAATTTCACTGGTATTCGTCACCCTTTAATTGAATTTTTACAAAAAAATGAAACATATGTTACGAATGATTTAAAAATGGATGATACGCACAAAGGAATGCTTTTATATGGTACAAATGCAGTAGGAAAAACCAGCTTTCTAAAATCAATAGGGATATCCGTCATTATGGCCCAATGTGGTATGTATGTTCCTTGTGAAACATTTATATACAAGCCTTATACAAAAATTTTCACAAGAATTCTTGGGAATGATAATATTTTTAAAGGTTTATCTACTTTTGCAGTTGAAATGTCTGAATTAAGAACAATTTTATTAAATTCGGATTCAAATAGTCTTGTCATTGGTGATGAGTTATGTTCAGGTACAGAAAGTGATTCAGCCCGTAGTATTTTTATAGCGGGAATAGAAAAATTATATGAGAATAACGCTACGTTTATGTTTGCTACTCATTTTCATGAAATCAATAATTATCCAGAAATTAGAAATCTTGAGAATCTATCATTAAAACATATGGAGGTGGTATACGATTATTCTAAAAATAAATTAGTCTACAATCGTAAACTAAAAGATGGACCAGGAAACAATATGTATGGTCTTGAAGTGTGTAAAGCATTACATTTACCAGATGATTTTTTAAATCGCGCTCATGAAATCAGAAGAAACTATTCAAAAAAAGATAAATGTATTTTAGAGAATAAAATAACTCATTATAGCAAAGATAAATTAAAAGGTATATGTCAAATATGTAAAATGAAAGAAGGTGAAGATGTGCACCATTTAAAATATAAACAAAATAAAAATGAAAATGATTATATTGGAGGACATCATATGAATCATCCAGCAAATTTAATCAATATTTGTAATGATTGTCACGATACGATACATAAAAATAATGAAAAATATGTCTTTAAGAAAACGACCGACGGGTACGAATTATGTTTAGAATAAATTGATATTAAAAAAACATTATTGTTATATATATAATGATTATTCCAGTAAAGTGCTTTACGTGTG
>Ga0206131_10002536_pt1 | contig 21974 bp, 7 predicted proteins | sample Helgoland_Spring_FD_148636 | JGI IMG/M metagenome (GOLD analysis project Ga0206131, IMG submission 148636) | Pelagic subsurface seawater microbial communities from Kabeltonne, Helgoland, North Sea - Helgoland_Spring_Bloom_20160517_1 | ecosystem: Environmental > Aquatic > Marine > Epipelagic ...
GCATATCAGTAGCATCTACAATCTCTACAGGATTTTCATATGAATCTACTAGATATAGGATGTCATTCTCTGGCCAAGTAGCAAGTAACGCCATTAGTTCAGTGGTTACAAGAAACATTCCACCAGCGTATGCCAGTGTTAGTCGTTGCTCTTGTTGCTCTTTAAGGGATATCCGTTGTCTATTATGATCAAGTCGTTGTCGTGCAAACTCTTCAAAGTTTTCCATATTAAAAGTCCCTAATAAAGATTAGTATCATGCACTCAGTATAACAGGGCCCGTAGGCCCTGTCAACTTGTTTAAGTTTTTTTTATTATTTAGGATTCACTGTTCGCAGTCTCTGACCAAGTAGGTGATCCCCATGTGCTTGTAATATAAGTTGTTGCTGCTGGTGTTGCAGTAAATGTTGATGTCTTTGTTCCATCAACTTGGTCAAGAACGTTATAGATGGCCTTGTTATAACTTACTTCATCAGCCGCATCGTCTTTCCATAGACTTGTGAAAGTAAGAACTGCGCCTGAAACACTGCCATTAACCTGAATATAGTTGGCTGTATATGGACTAGTGTCTTCCAGTTGTTTGAAGATCGAAGTCGGTGTGCCGGTAAGACCATCAAAACCAGTTGTTGTCTGTGTAACGGCACCTGCGCCGCCACCACCAACTTTACCACTGGTTCTACCAAACAATGTATATGTACCACAATCTGAAGCAAGTGATACCCAGTTGTCGTATTTTGTATCAGAAGTTCCGTCAGCAAGACCCCAACTAAGTTCAATTTTACCACCTGAGTTAAAATAGTAACGCATTTCGTCTGCACTAGCAAAGGTAAATGTTTGTGTGTGGGTAATTGTGTTTGTAAAGGTACCGCTTGATGTACTGGTAGCTGTAATTGGTGTACCAAAACCAGCAGCGTTTGTGCCTGCGGCTGCACTGGTATCAAGTGTAGCAATATCTGTTGCCAAGTTAGCAACAATTGCAATAGAATCAGTTGCACTAGGGTTAGTTACACTATCAATAGTAATATTACCGTCGTTGCCCTGATGGCTACTAATGCTTTTAAGTCTGGTTAAAAGTGTTGCCCATTGTGAAGCTGTAACTGTGTTACCAGCTGACACTGCGCTAATTACAGTGCTTTGTCCCAGTCCGCGAACACCAGTACCTGTACCCCAAATTGCGTTAACACTAGTTACGAAACCGTTGTAGTGTGAGTCGAGGATTGTATCCCCAGCTGTATATGCCATTTATAATAATTCCTTTAGTTAATTGTTACAAAGGCTTCTACTGTGCCCTGCTCAAATGTTAATTTTGTTTGAATTGCACGGCCGATTACATTGAATGAGGTTGCTTCCCCTGGTTGTGCTGCTCTGGCTAGACCGTTACCTGCGCTAACAAGTCTATCACCTTTATTTATCTGACCAACTACTTGAACTGGTACTCGTCCAGCAACAGCAACCGCTGTTCCGTCAAGTGCAGCGTTCATCAAGTATGCTGGCTTGTCTGAGACAACACCAAAGACGTTGTCTGCAAGTTCATCGTTTACACGAGTAATTTCTTCTACGCCGCCTAGTGCAACCACTGTACCTGGTGTATAAACTGCATCAGCACTAAAGTTTTCCGCAACGTCAGCGTATTGTGCTGAAGATGCAGTACCGTTAAACGTTGTTGCATAAACAGTTGCATAACGTAGTGAACTTGTACCAAAATCTCGTGTGTTGTTTGCATCTGGGCTTTGAATACCAGCTAGTGCAACACTGCCGTCTGCTTTTAATGATCCGTCGCCACTAACTGTAGTATCAACATATGCTTTTGTTGCGGCATCTGTGCTTGCTACTGGTGTTGCTAAGTTAGTAATTTTCTTACTGCTAACGTCAAGTGTTCCAGTTCCGTTTGGAGCAAGTACAATACTACCATTCGTGTTAGTGTTTGTTAATACTGGATTACTTGAACCGTTAATATTAACTGTCAAATCGCCGTCTGCACCAATAATAAGTGCAGTGTCATTAACAACACTCAATGTGCCTGTTGTGCTGTCACTAGCATTACTGAGGAGATAGTTTGCTGCTGCTACGCCGCCAAGTGCGTCTGCATCAGTTGATGTGCCTTGTAGTTTAGCACCAGTTACTGTTGAACTAAGTTGTAAACCAGGAAGTACTGTTGTAAACCCTGAAATTGCACTCTGTGGTGTAAATGTTGCGTCTTTGCTAATAATGCCAACAACTGTGTTACTAACGTAAAGTTTGATTACAACGTGATCAGTTGCACCGGTATCAGCAACAACTTCAACGATAGCACCACTAGTTCCTGTGCCACTTGTGAATGCTGGTCCGATAGTTGTAAAAGATGAACCGTTATAAACTTTTAGCTGCCCGTTAGTGGTATCCCACCAAAGGTCACCAGTAACACTGTTACTTGGTGCACTGCCTGAAGCTGTACTTGAACTAACAGTTTTAAATGCTGTTCCGTTATAAACTTTAAGTAGGTTACCACTGGTGTCCCACCACATCTGTCCAGCAAGCGGTGCTGCTGGTGCAGTTGTATTTGCAAAGTTTTCTAGCAGTTTTACGTAGTTCTCGTTTAGGAACTCACCGTAACCTGCGTAGTTCTTGCCTACTAATACGAGATCAGTAGTAGTATCAATAGTACCGTCTGATACTGTTGCTAACACTGAACCGTTTGTTTTATTGACTGTGTATGCGATGACTAGATCCTCCTAAAATGTCTTAAATATATTTATGCTTGTTAGATATATTTATATATAATAATAATCAGGAAAATTATTACTTTTTAATCGATAGAAAACAAATGCTTGAGAATAACCCAACTTCCTTGCTGCTTCCGTTTGAGAAATGTATTTCACACCCTCGACCATAACTGCTTTGGAACCATATGTGTTCCCTTTCAAATGGTTAGTCATCTTTCTTTTCCACTCTTCACTGAATGGCTTGCGTTTCTTACCTTTGAGTCGTTCGGATAGCATCTTGTTATGTTTTGCCTTAAGTTGTTCGTATAATCTGGAATTTATCTTATAACGATTCTGCTTGTTGTTGTGGCCCCACATCATTAAACTTAGTGCGTTTATCATCTGCCACTTATGTTTCTTTTCGGACACTATTTTGGTTAATAGCCAATGGCAAATGAAATGCTGACGCCCAGTTAAACGCACCATATTAGAGTCTTCGTCTAAACCTCCCAAACATTTTGGAATAATGTGGTGATTTTCTGTGTATTGGTCATAGGGTTCTCGGTCAAATACTGGTTGTCGAGCGTGTTCTATTATGCTATAATATATTTTAGTGTATTTGTTGTCAATAAATAATGTCATTGCTGCGTCCCCTTTCAGACACAGAGTGAGCAGAAGGGGCAAATTTAGCTTATAAACTAGTTAAATTTGTTAGAGTTTGAATACGGATTGTATAATCTATTTGTATCAATCTGTTCAAACTTTTTTGCACAGGATGGAAAACAACATGAGTAAGTAACTTACCAGTGTTAACAGTTCCAATCCAACTTTTTAGTCCTAGCTCATCAAATGTATATGTATCATTAAAATTACTAGTATTGTCAAATGCCTGTTGGTCATTTGGCTCACCGTAGTCTAGTAAACAACTAACTACGATATCACTGTAGATATTTCCACTAACGTGGTTTACTGTGATTTTATTTCTTCCTGGGTCGGTGTTGAGACTTGAATTGTCATCAATCACTTTATAATATGTTTGGTTATAAAGACTTGCATTTTGTCCTGTTGAGTTAGCTGGCAAATATGTAATAACGCCAGTTGGATCAACGTTGGTGCCGCCATTGCCAAATGCAATCTCGTGTGCAAATCCTGTTGTCTTGTTAGCCACACTCAGCGCCAATGCTTCACTCATATTCTCATAATGAATAGCATTGCGTTTGTTTACAATATCTTCTCCAGTTTCTGGATCAAAGATACGAATGTGTCCTTCCATCATTACGCCGCCTTGTTCTTTAAGCGGAGATGTAGGTTGCTGGTTTTCTAAATTTTCCATGTTCTCTTTTTCATTCTCTGTCATGTATATACCTCCTGAAGCTGGTTATCGCTTTTTAATTAGACAATCATGCATAGAATGAAATTTGCCTTGATCATTCATTTTTTGTATTTCTTTATTCAAAGGAATGGGCATGACCTTACAATCATATTTTTCAGCAATATCTTTTATTGTGTATCCAAGATAATTTTCTACAAACTCATGATCTCCTGCTGTACAACAATAACCTCCAGAAACTAAGTTTCTTAAACTCCATTCCAGAGCTATTTTTCTAATATTAGGTGTAAGATTAAAATTTCCTATATTACAATGAACGTATGCAATTTCAACATCTTGTAGATCTCTTATATCTATTTCTTTTATCAAAGGGTGATTTTTAGGATTCCATATATCAATGCCCCAGGTTCTCCCTACGAAATGTTCTGATAATATTTGTAAAGAAAAACCAAATCCTGACCCTAATTGTACACAATAACCAGTTTCAGGAATATCTATGTAATTCCATAATGATCTATGATATATACAACTTTTACTGTTCCAAGTTGAGTTATTTATATTTTCATTAAACCAAAATTCTTCTGAAAAGTCATTTTTGGTTGTATAGTCAGTCTCTGACATATATGCCTCTTGTTTAGTAGCCTTTATTTCTTTTTCATTCTCTTGCATTATACTATACCTTTAACATGCATTCAATAAGTTTTTCGCCAGTATTGTCACTTGATTCAAGAGCAATGCCCACACGTTCACCATCTGCTGTTGCGCTTGCTACCCCGTTAAGGTCTGCTTTAACAACTTGTCCTTTAGTAATTGCACCAACAACTCTAACTGGCACTCGACCAACTAGTGCAACAGGGGCGCCGTTTTCTAACTTACTGTTCATCAAATACGCCGGAGCAGTTGAAATAACACCTGCTGGAATATTAGTTGGAGTACAATATGTAATCTCTGCTCCTCCTCCAATAGTAACTACTGTGCCAGCTGGATATGCTGCATCTGGAACGTACATTTCTGCCAAGTCAGCGTATTGTGCCGATGTTGCTTGACCAGCAAAGTTTGCGGCTGTTAGTGTATTGGTTCCAGGATTATAAGTAAACTCGCTGGTGCCTGAGTCAATTTGAGCTGTAAATGCGCCACTAGCATCACCAGTGGTGCTGCTGAAAAGAACTTTGAAATCTGAAGATCCACTCTGTGCTGTTTGGCGAATTTCGTCTGTCCAACTTAGTACACCACTGGCATTACTTTTTAGTAGATACCCAGTACTAGAAGCATCTGCTGCTGGTAGGGTCCAAGTTACATTGCTTGCAACCGTTGGTGGTGCTTGGAACGCAACCCAGTTACTACTGTCTGCATCAGCAAAACGTAAATCGCCTTGTGCTGACAATTGAACATTACTCTGCATGTCAATAACACCAGTACCGTTTGTCAGTAACTCAATATTAGCATTACTGTCTGTAGAATTAATTTTATTACCACTAATAGTTAAACTTCCAGTTTTATATGATCTAGCTTCCACCGGTCCATATTTAAAACTAGAATGGGCTGTATTAATAGCACCAGTGGGTTCTAAATCATATTCATTTACAAATTTCCAGGTTCTATCAGTAACATCAAAGAATAGGCCAATGTGCGTGTATCCTGGGGCTGTTGTGCCTGTGTTTTCATTACTCCATAAACCAGTATCTTGTGAAATTGGTGCCGCTGTACCAACCCATTTGTCACCAATTGTGTGACCAGTTGTTGCCAGGAAACGTATGGTAATATTACTATCTAATGCTTGCGCTGTGCTATCAATAGCGACACCAGTTGCTTCTGTACTAGCAAAGTTGTCTTTACTCCACTCAAATGTATCAGGAGTTCCTGTGCCGTCAATTCTTACATAATATGTTGTAGTTGTACTACCTTCAAAATAACCTTCAAGCACCCCGTCGTCTAGACCACTGCCCGTAAAGATTGTATTGTCGTCACCAATAGCATTGCCTGCATTTAAGTAGATGTACTGATCAGCAACACTCAAGTTTGCTGCACCAACAGTGTTAGTAGAACCAGTTACTGTTAAGTCACCACCAATGGTAACGTTGTTTCCAACAGTTAAATTATTAGAAATAGTTACACTGTTGGGTAATCCAATTGTAATAGTGTTGGATACCACACTAGTGTTAATTTCGTTTGATGTTCCAGAGAAGGCAACAGTGTCACCAATGGCAATAGTATCACTGCCAGTGTCGCCTGTTGCGGTAAAGATTGTTGCACCGCTGCTTGCTCTTGCATCAACATACGCTTTAGTTGCAGCGTCTTGTGCTGCGGCTGGGTCTGCAACATTAGTAATTCTGTTCGAAGATGCACTAATTTGGCTTCTAACTTCAACAATACCAGTGCCATTTGGAAGTAATACTATATTAGCATTAGTAATATTTGATGTAATATTATTATCAGCAATAGTAATGTTATCAATAACAGCAGAACTCACTGTTAATGCCCCGCCACTAATTGCACTTGCTCCGACATCAATGCTACCAAAATTACTGGTAATACTGCCAGAGTCAAGCGCACCAGTGGTTACAATACTAGCAAGGTTACCAGTATTGATAATTGTTCCAGATACGTCTGGCAATGTATGTGTTCTTGCACTAGACCCTGTAGCAGTTGTAATTGTGTGGGCACTGCCGCTGGTGTTCATAACTATGTCAATACCTGATCCAATAGTTAAGTCTGCTGCCACGGTGCCAATGCTTGTAATATTTGTTTGTGCCGCAGTTGCTAGTGTTCCTGATAGTGAAGTTGCTGATAACGTGCCGCGCACTTCAACAACACCGGTACCACTTGGATCCAGTACTAGATTGTCGTTGCTTCGTGTTGTACTAATATTGTTGTCATTAATAGTAATACCGTCTGTAGTAAGACTAGTAAATGTTGGAGTTGAGCTAATTGCTATTTCAATGTCATTGGTATTCTGTGTTAGTGTAACACCGGTACCTTGAGTTAAGGATCTTAATCTAATATCAATACCAACTTTGTTGGAGAATATTTGACTTCCTGATCCTAAGTTAGTAACTGTGTTATCGTTACCACTGACAGCACCAGCGGCTGCCGCTGGCATCCAATATCCCTGAGAATCATCCCAGGTTAACACATAACTGTTTACAGGAGCAATGGCTGTAGTATTAACATCGTTGAGGTCATCAACACTGGCGGCTGCAATCCTAGCATCTGCTCTTACGTCTGTGTAGTATAAATTTGTTAGTTCAGGAATATCAGCAGTATTAACCTGATTTGTTCCTGTACCAAAGTCAATTAATGTATCGTCAATACCGTCTGCAAGCAAGGTAACTGCACCGCTGGAAATACCAAAGTGATCTGTGCTAAAACTAGCAATACCTTTGTTACTGGCTGTTGCATCTTCAGCACTAATAACACCAGCTGCAATATCAATGCCTTCGCCAGCACTAAAGTGGGCTCTGACTTCACTAGCACTAGGACCAGTGTATGTTATTACGCCAGTAGTGCTATTGTAAGCTAGGCTACCGTCACCACCAGCATCAGTGATACTAATACTAGCTCTTGATCTAGTATCTGTATAATATAAGTTAGTGCCTTCTGTAATATTTGTAGTGCCAATAGTAAGTGCATTACTAGAAGCACTAACGCCATTAACTGTTTTCACATAGTTTGCTTCTAGTGTAGTAGTTCTGGTGTTCAGATCAGTAAAGTTCCCATCTAATTCTGCGTGGGTTAACGGAACACTTCTGCTGCTTCTAAGTATAATAGCCATTATTTTAATATCTCACTAGTGTATTTATTCTTGTATTTATGTGGTATTATAATTAACATTTATAAGTCCAAATCTGCCACGTAGCCTTCGTCAACATATTCATCTACCACATACCTAGGACTCTGGAATTCTTGCAAGTAATTAGGAACAAATGCCTCACATGCTTTAAGGAAGTTAGCATTTGTTGTTGTTGCGCTCTGAATACCATTACCATCTGCCGCTGTCGACGCACCTGCTGTGTACCAGGTTTGTGTATGTGTGTTAGTTGCTGGCAATCTCTGTGCATCAGTTGTGTCATATACTTCTGATCCAATCAAGTGTGTTCCTGCAAATCGTGTTCCGTTTGTGGCACGCCTAATCTGTGTAATATAATTATTAGTGTAATCAATACTCCAATACGTAATACGTTCGTTACCTACATATGCTACACCTGGTTCATTAGAATTTGGATTAGGCTGTGGTAGTTTGCTTGCATCCTGCACATAAATCTTAGTATCAGTTGGTTTAACTTCTTGTGTGAGTTTAGTCGCGCCGTCTGCACACAATCTAAAGTATTCGTAGTTGCCCAACATGTCGTTAACCATTCTGTAACCTACAGTTGGTTCTATATTTCTTTCACTAAAGTGTGTAACAATAATTTCACTTGTTCCTGTTAGTGATTGTGAAGTTAAATCAAGTCTTCCACTTTCGTCAATATCGTAATCACCAGCATGCAATCTTACACCATCCAGTGTAACCCAAAGATTGTTTGTGTTAGCTGGAATGCGATCTAGTACAAATTTGTTAACAGCCTGTCCGCCTTGAGCTAACAGATCAAATCCAACACTGTCGAATCCGCTGTTGTCAAAGTCATCGATAGTCTGTGTAACTTCTGATCCCGTGCCAATATAAACTTTTGTGTGTACACGCAATGGATCATAGTTGTTAAAGCTGGTTACATGCAGTTTGTCGTTAGTAGCAAAAATTACACCACTGCCTAATCTAATTTCATTGCTGCTATTAATGAAATATTCATTAGCGTTGCGCACTGAAACTATTAATGTGTCGCCACTGTTGTGAGCACTTAACAAGTTTATTCTGTAATACAAGGTGCTGTCAACATCTTCTTGACTTGTTACTGTAAAGTCTTGAACATTGAGCAAGTTGTATGTAATATTAGTTGCTGCGTCAATTCTAGTTACCTGGATGTCACCTGTTGCAACATTGGCGACTGTTTCGCCAGCAGTAACTGGAGTTCTATAAGCAAGCGTGGATCCGTCCAATGTGTAATATTCAGCATTAGCAGGACGTAGTCTTGTTCCGTTTAACTCAACAATAGCATTGCCTGTTCTTGGATTACTAAATCCTGTAAATGATTCAGTTAAGTTGTAAATCAGTGTTCCGCTAGTAAGTGTAATCTCTTGTGTTTCACCGTAAGTAAATGCAGCCTTGTCCACAGCACGATTGCTGATAATAACATGAATTAGCGACCCGTTAGGGTTAGCATCGTCAGTAGTAAGAACAATTCTTCCATCTGTTCCGTCGACAATAGTATGTGCTACACTTATGCCATCTCTAAGCACCAAGCTCTGTGTATATCTAGTATAGTTAATACCAAGTGTAAATTGAACTGTACTAGCATCACCGATAAATGTCTGCTCATATGTGATCTTTTCACCAGTAACTCCGTAGCCATAAATGTAAACATTGGTGTTTGCTGCTGGTGCACTAGACAACGACACTGTTCTATTTTCATAGTCAGCAGTAAAGTCATAAACTCTGGTGCTTCCAGTATATACTACCAAGTAGTCAACTAGATCACGCTGTGCAGATCCTGCATAGGAGAATGTTTGTTGTGTTCCACTAGCAGTATATACACGGGATACTGTAGTAAAGCTATTGCCGTCACCAGCATAATCGTCACTAGGGTCAGTGTAAACTTCCATGTCCAGGTTGTCAAATACAATACCAGGCACTACTTCTTCTGGAGCGTGGCTTGAATATATATCAACAAATCCACCGCCGTCTACGTTAATATCTTCTGGGCGGGTTCCTAGTGCAATGTCAGTAAATGTACTTGAGATAGTAGTATCAAGAGCACTTGCGCCGCTGAGTACTGTTAGCCCGTTTGCATCAACATCAAAGTCATCAAAGCCCAAGTTGTCAAAACTTGCTTGATCAAATCCTGGCTCTCTGTCAAAACCAATACCACTTACTTTGTTACCCAAGTAGTCTGTTCCTGATTGTAACAACGACAAATCATCGCCAATCATTCCAGCAGTTGGAGCATAGTAGGCTGCAATTCTATCAGCAGCACTTGCTAAATTAGCATCATCATAAACTACAAGAGCAACTGCACCAGTGGTATCTTCGACACTGAATGTTGTTCCGCTTGTAAATCCACCTGAAACGTTAACCTGGTATACATCTTGCTTGCCAGTGTTGGTGTTGTTGTATGATACCAAGTCCAAGTAGTTATAAGCAGTATTTGCAGCCCAGTCCAGGACTGTTGAACTATATGTAATTCTGTCAAACTTAATAGTTGTATCAAAATCTCTAATAGTATCGTTTTTAATTCTTGGTAGTAAGGTTAGTCCAGTTCCATTGCCCTTAAAGGTAATAGTTGGTGTTTTGGTGTAGCCACTGCCTTTGTTAGTAACTCTAACACGGATAATAACATCGCCGTTTGTAACCGCAGTAACAGTTGCCTGTGTTCCTGACTCTAAATCAGGCGCACTAACTGTAATAACAGGATTGTCAGTAAATCCAGTACCTGCTGCATAAATTACAACACTGTCTAGGTAGTAACTGTAGTTGTCTGCCCAGGGCTTATCAACTGTGTTTCCTGTGATTCTCGAAACTTCATCGCCAGCAAAATCACCGCTGTACTTTCTAAAGTAACCAGTACTGCTATCATAAAATGCATGTAAATCAAAGTCAGTAACATCGCCCTGGAACTGGTCATCACCGTCATACTTTGCTGTGTACTCACGAATGTTAGTGTGGTATGGCTTAACTTCATTGATAAACTCTTCAATAAAGGTTGAGTTATCAAGTTGATATGTTGGGTACTGTGATAAGTTTCTAACCTTGTGTAGTACTTTTAAGAAACTAGTTTTAATAAGCCAGTCCAATCCACTGCTATGTAACTCGTGCATTGAGAATTCAACCATTCTAAAGAATAGTTCATTGCGTTTACTTGCTAGATTGTCTTTAAAGATATCAGTGAAGATTGCTGTTGCAATATTTCTAACTTCCTGATGCGGCACTCTGTCAAACTTTTCAAAGTCAAATACGCCACTGTCAAATCCAATATAACTTCCGCTTGCTGCATTAGCATAGTCGTATATTGTGCTCTTGAGTTCAATAGTACCGTTCTCAATAATAACTTCCTGCCAAACGCCAGTGTCAGTGTACTGGAAGAAACTAAAGTTTCCGTCATCGTTACTGCGGACTTTGGCTAGTTCATTAGTGCTGGCAGTTAACCTTGCCAAATCTGGCTCAGTTGCTACTGTATATGTTGGAATAGTTGTACTGTCAAATCCAGTAGCATACCAGGTTGAATAATTCCAGTATCTTGATGTATTATATCCTTGGACCTGTAACAAGAACCAGTATCTGAGCCCTGTGCTAGTTGCTCTTAGTTCGTAAATAGTCCAATCACCGCCAACCGTGCTGTCTGAATCAACTAGCACTTTATAACCAATTGCAAAAGTTAACTTGTTTAAGAAGTCTCTGGTAGTAATGTCGGCTACTTTTTTGTCCCAAGCACCGCTTGCTTTTGTTGGTACAGGGTCGCTTAGGAATAGTGTATCCAAGGTATACTGTCTCGCAATAGGGGTTGTCATAAACACCTTATTACAATAATCAATAAATGTCTTTAGTGCCTGCTGTCTGTCTTCAAACATTGTCTGGCGTGGGCGTATGCTAATGCCATAACGCTCGCCGATGCTTAATGTGGTATCAGGTACAACAGCACCAGTTAAATCTGCGCCTGCTAAACTATCAATTAGTTTACTTTGTATTCTTGGTGGAATAGCCTGCGCAGGGTCGCCTTCACTGACTAGATCAAATTCTGTGTGTAGTATTCCTTCGTTCTTGACAACATCATAGTTAATACTTACCACAGTATTCTTATCAGCAAAACTGTCTACCATGTTGTTGAGGACAAATGTATTTTGCGCTACAATACTCAAGTATTTGCCGCCTGTAGAGATTGGATTTTCAATCAGTTGACGAACACTTTCTGTGCTAAGTTGTCTACGCTCATTATTGGGGAACCCATTGAGCCCAGTAACCCAGTAATAGTATTTGGTTACTGTTGTATTTGTAGAACTGTTATATCTAAGTGAAGTACTATAGTTGCTGTCGTCAGTAAATTTGGGAGTTCCTAGCAAGCCACTGTCTGTGTGCTGACTTGGCAGAACATCACTCTCCATCCACTCATAAATGTCAATACTTGAACCTGGAAAGAACTGGTTCCATTGTTGAACACGATAGTCGATATCACCTTGCTCGTATTCTATTACTCTGCAAGTAGACAAGTCCCACCAAACTCTGCCAATCTTCTCATTGTTCCAGCCGCCTGTTTGTGAGAATGTTACAGCATCAGGTGTTGAACTTACATTGTAAGTTGCTGGATCGATGGGTAGAATGTAATCAAGTTCTTGTTGTGCAAGACCAGGTAGTTTGTTTTTAAAGATGTCAACAGTATCAACAAAATCAATTATCTCGTTGTTTACTTTGTTATAGGTAACAATGCGGTTAATAACTGTAGGATCTACTTTAGGTGTTTGCACACGGGTCTTTAACCAGGTACTGTCATTATTGGTATTTTGGAAATAATAAAAACTTCCTGCATTTGAAGCCCACACATCGTCTGTTGGGCTGCCAACAAATAGTTTAGTACGGCTTAGTACCATGCTGCCACCAAACTGATCTAATTCATCAATCTGTGTATTTTGCATCTGTTGTCCAAATGCAAACTTTGGCGGGTTAGCAATGCTTTGTGGAACACCAGGTGTTGCACTACTGTCCAGTAAATCATAAATGTATGCTGCGCCACTTTGTGTAACTCTGTCAATAAACTTGGTGCTATCAGCATCAAATGTAGTTGTGAACTCGTTGTAAGTAGAGCTAGTAGTAACTGTGTCACGATCCATGCCCATGCGCAATTCTGTGCTTGCTCTATCACTGCTAATAACCATTCTTTGTTCAGCAACTGCATTAATGGGAATGTGCTTGTCAAATGCAATTACTCTACCAAAGTTTTCGTTCTCAGCTAGTAGTGGATGGTTTACCTTTTGTGTAAACTTAAATGGCTCTACTTGTGCTAGGGTTTGGAATGTAGTTCCAGTTCCAGGGCGTACCTTGAGCTTCTTGTTAACAACTCCAGCACTGCCAGTAATAGTTAGGTTAGTAGTACCTACTGCCACTGCACTTACTGTAGTGATGGCAGCATCGTTAATTTCGCCTGCTAGTGTAGTTGAATCTGCACTGTCATTGAGAGCTACTGTAATTTCATAATCATCAATGAATATGGAATCAAACTGTGCACTGAATGTTGACGCATCTGTACTTGCTGTAGTGACACTTCCAAAGCGTAGTCCTTCATCAATAAAGATACTTGCAGACCCAGTGTTAGGATTAAGTTCATCTTCGCCAGGGCCACCAACAGCAACAATAGCACCGTAGGCATCAATACCCACACTGTATCCAAAGTTCTCATTGTCAGTTGGCTCGTTGTCAGTACTAAGTTGATTTAATCTCTGCATCTCTACAAAGTTACCAGTATAAATCTTAACAACACTTCCGCTGGTAGGAATATATCTAAATGATATTGTGTTACCACTTACTGTATAGCGGTTTGCACTACTATCACTATCAAATCCGCCAAAAGATCCAGACGTAGCAACTTGTGCTGCACCGTCTACTTCAACATAGAAGTTACTGGGTAATGTGTTACTGGCTGTAAACTGATAATCTGTTCCGTTGGCAGTAAACTTTTCTGCAATATGGTGGAACACATATGCTTCACCAGCATCTGTAATAACTGTGCTATCAAGGTCAGGTACATCTGCATACGGTGCACCAATAACCAGTGTCTCGCCTGCTGTGTCTGAATCAATACTAAATCCAAACTCATCGCCTGCCATTGAATCACTGCCAGTGATAGTGTCTACTAGCACATAGTGACTGTTCTGTCTAATTACAATGTCCAATCCGTTAGCAGGAGCGGTAGTAAATGTTAGCACTGCACCACTTAGGGTGTAATCCAAATATGGGATATACTGCTTGTCGTTTTCGTCAACAACATGAATGCTGTATATGCTACTTGGCGTAAATCCAAGTGTATAGTTTGTTTCTGATCCAGTACCAGCAACTGTTTCTGTGTATTCATTGTCTGTGCTAACATTAACCAATGTGTAGCAATAAACAGTGTTAGTTCCTGGTGCTGTTGCAAACAAGTATCTATCGTTTTTACTAATAGTTACCTTAAAGCCAAACTTATCTGCGCCTGCGGGACTAGCAATTCTTAAATTCTGTTTGATCTCATAAAGTCCGCTGGGTGATCTCTTGTAAACTACAACAAATCCCTGACTGCTATCACTGGCCGGCGCACCTACTGCTAACCATACATTACCAGCAGCAACTGAAGTACCAAATTCAGATATATCGTTACCAATAGTCACTGGCACTAGCGTAGAAGCAGGATTATAAATTCCATTTTCGTCTTTTAAGTATGGATAAACAACACCATTGCCCTGGTTTGGTGCACCAGAAACAACTGATAGTTCGTCATCAGCAACAGCAACACTATAACCATTATTGGCATTGCCAGAACTTTCAATGTTGTAGATTAGTGTGTCGAAATCCCAGGGCTCTTGTTTTTTAAACGCCGCCCAGTTCTGTTCTTGGTCGTAGTCAACCCATACAACTTCGTTTTCATCCCAGCCATAAAGCGGAGTAGTATCAGCAATACTTGATACATTGGTGAAGCGTGAGCTTACTAGTTTAAAAATAGGCAACCTAAGATTTGTTATATCATCTATTTCTAGTTCACCAACACTTATGTTAAATGTTCTAGGCGAGTCAACACTGTCAACAAACTTAAATCCACGCACAACTTGGTTACTTGTTTTAATAAGAACAATGTCGTTCTCAACAAGTCCGTGGTTAGCAGTAGTTGTTAGTGTGATAAACCCATTTGCGTCTTGCTTTGCTTCGCTGACTTCCACACCAATTTCTGTAACTCTGTATACATTCCAATCAAAGTCGTTCTTGGCTGTCCAAATTGTTGCGCCGCGACCAATGCGATCTATGTTAGCATCAAGTGACGCAATATTGTTTAAATCAAATAATGTGTAATTTACGTCATCAAGTCTTGGATGTCCGGCACCAACAATGTCTGTTTTCTTAGCATTTGTGTCTCTGGTAAAGAAGATGTTTTTGCTAAAGTTGTTGGGTAACTTATGGATATCCTTCTTTTTAAATGTATAATAATCCGAATCTGCTGTGTCGCTATTGTCCAACAGTTGAACCACTGTTTGATTTTCCTGTGCACGAGCTTCATCAATGATTAGTTCAATGACCTGATTACTGTCAATGCTGCCGTATTCGCCAACTCTGAAGCCCCACTCTTCGTAGAAGTTAATTTCTTGATCTAAGTTATTGAGATCAGCACCAATTAATTTGTCAATAACGTTGGGTGTGCCCTTGGTCTTAATCATGCCCTGATAGAACTTGACCTGACTAACGTCATCCAATCCAAGTTGATCCAGGTAATCTCTTTTTCTAAATCCAATCTGTCCTTTGGCTGCAATATCAACACTGTCCTCAAGATTACTTTCATTAAAGTCATAGAACTTGTTGAATCTATCAGCTTTTTGTGTTAAGTTTGGCAACATGCCAGTCTTCATGTCATCCACTGGACGCCAGTCTTTGAAGTCAAACTTAGACTTTCCTTCGTGATTATCTTTTGCAACATATAATTTTGTGTTGTGACTTACTACATCAGCTTTTTTATAATCAGTGTTTTGATACCAAATATCAAAATCATTTCTGTTAATAATAAATCCAGGAGCGTGTAATGTGCCATTCCAACCACCTGACTTAGAGCCAATAAATTTAACTCGGGCCTGTCTGTTTCCTAGTTCAGGCTGATAAATGATGTCATTAAAGATTGTTGTGTTGTCTAACACAATGTAATGTTCGTATTGGATTGGATCAACTTGTGCTGCATAAAGATAGTTTTTACTGTCATCAACTGTGATAGCAGTTCTGTTGTCAATTCTTTCTACATTATATTGTGTTGCTCTAATTGCTTTACCATCAGTATTTTTAAGTGATCCAGTTTTACTTAAATCATCGATAGTGGTTAGTGCTCTGTCGACTACCAGTGTTTCATAAGCAGGACTTGCACCAAACACCGAGTTGTTACCCCAGCCTTGCTGTGTCCAGAACAAGAATTCTGAAATAGTGTTCTCAAAGTCAACTGTAATGCCAGCACTGTTAACAGTTTCAAATCTAAATCCTTTAACTTTTAAATATCTTGAATAAGCAACTAGGAAGTCGCAAACCTGTTGAACACTAGAAATAACAGTGCCATAAGGAATGCTTGTAATATAGTTTTGACTGTCTGCATAAACTACTGTGCTAGTATTTCCCACTGTAATTATTTTTTGTTTGTCACTACTAAGACTAGGAACAATTTTAAAGAAAGGATTCTTTGAATCATAACCGCGTATCTCATACCCAAGCGGTCTTTTAATAATACTCACACCACTGTAAAATACTCGCTCCAGTGGGGTACTCTTATTAAGATAAATCTTCATGTTTTCGTCTGGGATAAAGATGTTATTGCCAGTACTTGATGGGCTAGTAGACTCAATGATCATCTTGGACAACGATAAGTCAGTAAAGCCTCCAACAGGATACATTAGTTTAAGTTTTAGATTTTGTACTGTTGACTTTAAAGTTTCTAAACTTAAATTCTTGTACTTGTAGAAGTTAGCAATAAACTGGTTATACCCTTCAACTCTATCAATAGTTGTTGAGTTTGCAGAAGTTAATCCATTAACTTTAAAGTCAGCAATGTTAGGTCTATAGCTCTTGTAACGACGAAGAATTTGATCATACTCTGCACTATACTCAAGTAGGTTGGTATCCCAAAGCAGTGTCATGTACTTGGCTGGACGTTTTAGAGCAGCAATAATCTGCATTGCAAACGGCCACTCGCTGCTTCGTCTCCAAGCTGTTTCTACAGGAGCATAATCACCAATTCTCCAACTTCTTTCTGTGTTAGTGGATAGCGCACCTTCAGTTAAAAACTGGTTAGGAGCAAGAAGTTGACCTTGTTCGTTGGTTGGAATAATGCTTATTAAGCCAGGGCGCACACGATATGGATCAACAGTAAATGTTGCGTTTCTTCCTGCTGCATTGTAAATTTTACCAGCTTCTAGGTCTTCCCAGAGAACACGGTTACCGCGAGTATATGGCGCGACACCATAGCGTTGATCCCACCAGTCTGGCTTCTGATAAATGCCCAGCATTTCCCAGGGAGTTAGATGCGGTGTTTCAGTGTCATAAATCCACTTGTAAATGCCTCTCCAATACCCTGGCATACGTGAGTCGCTATCAACAGTAGTGGCATTACTGTAATTCCAGGTAAAGGAGTTATCCATGTCATGCACTGTGTTAGTTGTGATATCTACAGCATTTTTATATGCCCAACTTGAAATGTATTGTGCATAAATCTGTGTTGTTTGCTCTAGGTCAGCAAAAGTGCTTCTAAAATAACCAGGAACTACTTCAGCAAGATCAAATGTAGCTGGATCATACTGAGTTTTTATGTTGTTATACACACGCTTTTCAAACTCAATTAATATGTCATCTCTGCGATCTTTATACGCAATCCAGCGACTGCCGTCATGACCCTGGATAACAGGAGTATAGTTTGCATATTCAGTATATGCATCACTGTCCACTGCACCGTGGCTCTGTGTAGATGCTGGCATATAAAATAATCTGTCGCTGCCTACAAACTTATGTGAATGAGCCTCACCACTAACGTCTGCTGCTTGTGCAGAAGCTAATGTTGTGTATAGTGGATAAAACCAACCACTGACCTCTTGTGCTCGCTGTTCATATCTTGAATCTGCAGTAGCATACAATTTAAACGGACCAGTGCCAGTGCTTGTACCAGTCTGGTAAGTGTCATCAAGCGTAATAGCAGGTTGGAACTTAGGGTATAAACCCATCTTTGTGGGTGTTGGTGGAACAAAACTACCATCCGTATTTGAGTATTCGATAATCTCAATGATGTCACCAATAGATAAAGAGACCGCTGTGTTTAGTGTAACAGCAGGCTCAACAGTATCAAAAGTATAATCAAGACCCTCGGTTAATTGTGTCTTGTTTGTATTGCTCTCTGTAAGGTAAACGATAACACCACGATTACTAATTTCTGTTAAGTCGAACTGAGTGGTGAACTCAAACACTCGTTCAGTTGTTTGATCTAATGTGTATGTTGTAGTTGATGTTTGGCTTCCCCAGGGCAACATATCGGAATAGTAGAAAGGAAACTCACTAGTTTTTACACCAGACATAAATGTTAGTATAGTGTCTAGTGCAGTCTCTGGACTTCTTAAATCAATGTCAAGTTGATTAACATTGTCAATTAATCTATTCTTAAATCTGGTATATTCTTCCATGCTAAATCTCATGGACTCAATCAAGTTATTGCTTTCCTGAGCTAGCAAGAAGTGCGGAAGAGTTACACCAGCACTGTGCTGCTGAATCTTTCCAGGATATTTTTTATAGTCAAGATCTCTTGCATTGTTTGTACCCAGGCTCTTTCCAGTAAAGGTTGGAATTTCTCTGGTAATGTCAACAAAGTGATTTCGTAATTGGCCTAGTGTTAGACTAGCAAAGTCATCATTGTTGGCATTGTTCTCAAGGTTTGTAGGAGTTTCATAAAACCCCAGTGGTGTTATACTGTCGCTGTAAACTCTGATAAGAACAATGTCATCCTGCGCAAGTGGTGCGATAAAGCTGATGTAATATTTGTCATTAGATGTTAGATGTACATACTTGTCAATGGTTTGGAACACCCCGTTAACAAACACTTTTAATGTTACCTGGTTAACGTCTGTTTTAGGCTGGGCGCCAATTTCAAAACTGTATAGTTCAGCATCAACAATGTATTGTACTTGCTGCCATTGTCTGCTTTCGCTGATTACTTTTGTCCATCCGTTCTTGAGTTCCCTGGTAACAACACCAGCAATCTCAGTATTTCTATGAACATGACCACTTCTAATAATAACATCTACAGCACCAACGTCACTCTTTGTGTAAGTGAAAGTATCAGTAACATAGTTATTATCAAACAATATGTCGCCAACATTGTTGATGTTTTTATAACTTAGTCCAAATCCCAATATAGTGTCTGCGCTAGCGGCTGTGTTTTTCTTATAACTAAACAATTTGCTACCAGCAAATGCAGTACTTGGATACTTGGTTGTATCACTAAAACTAACATGCTGTGGATCAAATATATCAAACAATGGCTCTTGGTTAACAGATGTTTTTTGTTGCGCTGTAGTCCAAGAATCAGTTAAACTAGTGTAGTAATATACCTTGCCCTGATTATTTCCACCTAAAGTGCTTAGTAGACAATCATCGTCCCCTACTGTGCCAACAAGTGTTAGGTTAATGATTGGATCAGTCTGTGTGTCGCTATCCTGATCAATATAACTTACCTGGTAAATGTTCTGTTTGATGTCTGGGTCAGCCGTAAAGCAAATAGTTAACCCTGGTGTTAAATTAACGCCGTCTGAGAAATATCCAATCTTGCCATTAACGTTACTAAATGCGTCTGTTTGTGTTGTATCTACAACGCTAACCGGAGTTTGACTGGTTATGCCCATGTTGAAAAGTTTTAACCCAGCATCAAATTCGATGATAGGACGTTTTGCACGTTGGTTGTCGTCAATAACTGTAGTAAAATTATTGTAAGCGGCGGTTGCTGTAAGAACTGAACGGTGGAACCAACGGTTGCCGCGGCTCCAAGCATTTAAGTCTGGGCTTGCACGGTTAATAACAATATAATCCTGTGTTATTGGACTGTTTAATGATGCTTCAAATCCACCAACATCAAAGTTCTCTGAATCATAGGGTTCTACTTCACTAATCGCATATGTTTCTGGTGTTACCAAGGAGGTTTCAGCAACAAGTCTAATACTAGTTCCTACACCCTCAACATAGTAAACATTATTTTGATAACTTGCCGGGGTAACACTTGAGTCAAACTCAATTTTAAGGCCATTAGTGAACACTACACCATTAGGACTGGTGTATGTTGACATGCCAATTATTTCCTGATCAACATCAATAGTAGTACTTGCGCCTTGATCTACTAGAAGAATTCTACCAAATCTAGTTGCATCCTGGCCATCCTGATAAAAGAACTCAGTTTGACTAGCAGTAATATGTGGAATTAGCTCAAGTTGTCCGCTTGCATTTTTCCAGAGTTCGCGGTTAGCGTAAACACTACCCTGTTTAACTTTTACTTTGTTGCCTGATGTAATATCTTGAATTTTACTTAATACAATAGTTTCAACACCAGCAATAGTTTGGATTGCAATTTTAAAAACACTGTATCTGTCAGCAAGTGATAATGACACCGTTGGGTCAAATGTTCCATCGCTGCCTTCAGTGGCACCGCTATCAAATGCGTAACCATCATAAGGTGCGCCGGCATTCCAGTCTCTTTCGTCTAAACTCTGATTAGCAAACACCAGTGTTTTACCATCAAATTCTGTTAAGCCGTCGAGTCCAGTTGAGTATGTCGCTAGGAAAGCACTCAGTACCTGATTGTGAATATCTTTGTATGGCAAATCTGTAGCAAAATCAACTTCTGCGTCAACAGTCATACTTGTAAAGCGGTCCTGGTCGTCTGCTAGTGGCACACGCCAAGTAACAGTTCCGTCGTCCTCGCCATTATTAACTACTCCGATAACATCTCTGGTGCTGATATTTTTCTGTGATACGCTTACACCAGAATTTCCTGATTCAGTTTGAATCCAGAAAGGAATGCCAGGCTGTTCAACATCAAATGTATACTCGCCGCCTCGTGCTAGATATAACACTGGGTTAGGAGTAGCACTAGCATCATCAAACCTATAATCTAATCTAGTTGAACTTCTTAGTACTGTGTAATCCTGTGTTGTATCAACTTCGTTTGCAAAAACCTGAACACTATCTGGACCACTGGGCAACCAAAAATATTCGCCATAGTTAATTAACTTGTCTAAGTCAACGTATCCACTCCAGTTGTAATACTGTTGTCTATAAAGACTGTCTTGGTTTGCAGTGGATCCGTTGTTATACCTGATAGTATTGAGTGCGTCATTAATACTGCTCACACTCTGAATAGTACCATTAACATCTTCATATACCACACCAGGCTCAAGCTGGTAGTTCTGTCTGAACGCTGAAGATTCAACTAGATAGTTGTCACCCTTTTGAAAGTTTTCAGCACTCTTCCTGCCAATAAAGCCACTGACTTTTATTTTATTGTCTTCGCTGATTAATTGGTCAACTGTGGCATTTAAAAATTTAGAGTTTTTACTGGTACGGAAGACTTCAGGTAATAACTGTTGCGTTTTTCTTGTAGCCATTAGTAGTTAGAACCCCCAGTGATAGCTGTTGTTGTTGACGTTGAGTTGTTCGTCGTTGTTTCAATTACTGTTGCACTACCAGTGCCACTGACACTTTCGGTGGTAGTAATATCACTAGTGGTATTTACCACATTTCCACTTGCTTGGATTTGAGCGGCAGTAATAACATCAATTATCTCTACATCATTAACTGTGGCTGCACTAATAAAGATTTCATCTCTGCTACTTGCAATCTGATACAAACTACCAAAGCCACTTGTGCTGGATTTAGGAACAACAATAACGCTCAATACATCAGGAGTTAGTGAATTATGCAGGTATGCTGCAAGTTCACTGAAGTAAAATGTATCACCAAAGTCCCAGTTTGTTACTGCAAAGTATTTGTTAACTTGTTCAATAATACGGGCTTTAATTTCGTTATCACTGATTAATGTTGCTGTATTCTTTACTACTTTAAACGTTGCTTGCAATTCTGTGTCTGCCTTGTCACCAAATAATGGACGGTATTTTACACTGTTAAACACAATAGCATCACT
>Ga0206131_10002544_pt1 | contig 21946 bp, 15 predicted proteins | sample Helgoland_Spring_FD_148636 | JGI IMG/M metagenome (GOLD analysis project Ga0206131, IMG submission 148636) | Pelagic subsurface seawater microbial communities from Kabeltonne, Helgoland, North Sea - Helgoland_Spring_Bloom_20160517_1 | ecosystem: Environmental > Aquatic > Marine > Epipelagic ...
GACTATACTATGAAATAGAAAAAGTTAGAAGGGGCTCTTTTTCGAGCCCCTTTTATTATCCGGAGAAAAATGGCTACTTATAATTTTTTAAAACAGGCAGAAGTTTATCTTTCAACAACTTACCCTGTTGAAAGTGGCATGACTGTATCTGAAACTTTGGCTCCGAATACTTCAAAAGCTAATAGTGGCGCTTTTTCAGGGGCAAATGAGCACCTAAAAACATTATTTGCCGGAGAAGTAGTTTTACCTTCTACGTTCTCAAATGATCATGAAGTTATTTTTGAACACGGTGGAACAGGATATGGTACTTGGATAGGTCAAACTCTTATTTCTGGTACTAGATTTTTAATGCTTAGAGTAGGAACTGGAACACTAAATACTGAAGTTAGTAATAATGAAAGAGTTTATAAGCGAATTCCTATAGAAGATATTCCGGAGTTCGATGATAAGATGCATACAGTTGCATGGGAGTACGATCCCCCAAACGGAACAGCTAAGCTCTGGATAGATAATCGACTTGTAATTAGCGAAGTCTGTACCGACGGTTCTTATAATCAGTGGACAGGCGGTAATGAAGGAGGATGGTTAGAAGGCTTTTTAGCAGTCGCAGGACAGGGTAGTGTAGGTGCACACAGAACACCGTGGTCAGGACAAGCAGGCTCCGATTTAAGAATTTATACTAATCAAACTATTGGTAATAATAATTACCCTTTAAGATTAGATGTTACTTCAGACATAAACTTTAGTCAAACTTTTACGGATAAAACATATCCTCAAAAGACGTTACATGATCAGAGCAAGATGCATGAGGCTTCTAGTATTACAAAAGCTAATCCTGCTAATTTTGAATTTACAGTACCGGCTCTTACAGAAAATGACTTATCAGTAGTTAAAGATTTATTAGTAGATTATAAATCAGGTACAAATACATTAAATACATTTACGTTACATATAAAATTACCAAATGATAACTATAGACTAGATAACTGCGTTGCAACAAATGGGGCATTCTTAATTGAGAAATTACAGGACCTCAAGTTGACAATAACAGGCGAAGCCTCTAGATTATCGAAAGGAGTATCCCTACCTACTACAGGCAGGATCTCCCGTTCAGCAAATCGTACGCACCAGCGTATTGATTATCTGTCGGTATCAGTAGACTCCACTTCTCTCACGGAAGGGATCTACGAAGTTTCCGCGGAGTTACAGAATGAGATAGAGTGGACTCCCTATGAAACTGTCAACGATGCATTGAATGTGACAAATGCTGCCACCTCAATGTACCCCTCTAGTTTCACACTAAAGAAACGAATTCTTTCAGGTTCAATTGGACAGTATGTACTTAGCAACTTTAACAGTCATACTCAACAGTGGAAGACTGGAGTTCCAATCGTAATTAAAGCAGGAAAAAGTGCAACGCAAGGTTTTCAATTCAATCTATTAAATTGTACCTTTACAAATAGAAACAAAGTTGCAGATGTTTTTACTCAAGCGTATGACTGGAAAATGAATGACAACCCCACGGATCTAGGTGATAATACAGACACTAATAGATCATTTATAACATTTAACAACATATAAGGAACAATGATGGACTTAAAAAAATTAATGGTTGATACCAAAGCAGTTTGGGTTGACTTTCCCGGTCTTAAAGGCTTTGAGGTAGAGGTAGCAAATCTCTCAAGAAAAGAACTTAACGGACTTCGTAAGAAGTGTACTACTACTAAGTTTGATCGTAAAACGCGTCAAGCAGTAGAAGAGCTAGATGAAGAAAAGTTTGTTACAGAGTTTACACGTTCTGTAATTAAGAATTGGAAAGGGCTTGCACTTGAGCATCTTGAAACACTACTACTCGTAGATATATCCGATCAAGACCCTAAAAAAGAGCTAGAGTACTCTGAAGAAAACGCAGAAACTTTGGTATCGTCTTCGACTGAATTTGATACTTGGCTCAATGAGGTAGTCTTTGATCTTGATAACTTTCGTACAGGATCAAAAGACCCAGTTGCTAAACCGGCTGGAAAAGTACTTCAAGAACAGTGAGTCAAAAATGACGCGAGAGCGTTATTTTAAGATGTGTGAGCAACTGGGGCAAGAGCCCAATCTCGAGGAAATACCTCCAGATATAGAGGATTTTCCAGAAATAGCAGTACAGGCAATGAGTACTTTTAGTAGTTTAGGAGATAGAGTTTTCCCAGATATAGGATATATGGGAAAAGACTTTACAACACTGCCTTACTATTTAGAAATGTATGACATAGAGGACAATGAATTGTTCTTAGAACTACTGACTTATTTAGAGTCAAGGGCTATCAAAACTTCCCAAGATCAACTTAAACGGGAAAGGGAGAAGCTAAAGAGAAAGAAATAGTGGCAGACACAATAACAGTCAAGTTTAAAGTCATGGAAGACGGTAGCTTAAAAGCTATTGGTAAGGATGCCGATAAAGCATCCGCTGCTCTTAACCAGGCTGGTAATACTGCCGATAATTTCAAAAAGAAGCAAAAAGGAGTAGCAGGAGCCACTTCTAACGGTACTAAAGCTTTCTCAAAAATGACTACAGGCATACAAGGAGGTCTCGTACCTGCGTATGCCGAAATCGCCGCTAGGGTATTTGCTCTTACAGCGGCTTTCGGGGTTCTTTCTCGGAACAATGCAATCGCAAAACTACAAGAAGGTATCGAGTTCACCGGTAGAGCCGCAGGACGAAATCTTACTTTTGTAGCAGACAAACTTCAAGAAATCACAGATAACGCCATTTCAGCAGAAGCCGCTATGCGAGCTACTGCTGTAGGTGTGTCGGCAGGATTTAGTGAAAGTCAAATGGCAGGTCTTGCCGAAGTAGCAAAAGGAGCTTCTCTCGCACTAGGTAGAGATATGGCTGATGCTATGGATCGACTTATACGAGGTGCTGCAAAACTTGAACCAGAAATTCTTGATGAATTGGGTATCATGGTACGCCTTGATGAGGCTACAGAAAACTATGCTCGTACTCTAAATAAAAATGTAAACGAGCTTACTCAGTTTGAAAGACGTATGGCTTTCACAAATGCAATCATCGAACAAGGCAGACAAAAGTTTGACGGTATTTCTGCGTCAATCGAAGCCAGTCCCTTTTCTAAGTTAGCCGCCTCTTTGCAAGACGTAGCAAAAACAGGTATTGGAGCACTTAACAAAGTCCTAGGCCCAATGGCTAACTTCTTAGCAGAAAACACTTTTGCACTGGGAGCACTTGTTGCTCTTTATGCGGGTTCTGTAGCAGGTACAATCATGGGAGGTATTACCTCTATGGCAGCTGCTTCTGCAAGTGCTGCTGTACGAACAGAAGCTCAGTCTAAAGCTGCTTTAAAAGCTATTAAGCCTCACGCTCTTCTGAATAAAAGATTTAATGATTTAGCGGCTTCTGGAAAGAGGGGTGGAGTAGCTCTTAAAAACATGCACACTGCTCTTAATAATACTATTAAAGCGCACAATGTTGGTACTGCTAAATTAAAGGCTGCTGTAAAAATGCGTAATCAGCTAACAGCGGAAATTTACAGACAAAATCTTGCTCAAGTCAAGACAAACATGACCAATGCTTTAGGAATTCTTCAAGAGCAAGGTCTTATGGCAGGTATACGTGCTCACACGGCCGCGCTAAGAGAACTTGGTCTTGCGACACGAACGACTATGGCATCTCAAAGCGGACTGTATGCTATTATGACAGCAGGTAAGGGCGTAATGCTTGCTTTGGGCTCTTCAGCAAGATTCTTGGGAGCATCTTTATTGGCTATCATGCCTTATGTCGGTATTGTTCTAGCCGCCGTTTCTATACTAGGCCCTCTGGTCGGAAAACTTTTTGGAATGGAAGACACCCGTTTAGAAAAACAAATAAAGAAAAATACGGAAAGATTCGAAGAGTTTGATAAGGTACTAGAACAATATACCCAAACTATAAACAAGTCTGCAACCCAGACTCAACTTTGGGCAAAAACTTTAAAACCAATTGCAGGACTTCTTACTGAAACTGCTCAAGCCATGCATGAGACTATTGCCGCAGCTCAAACAGAGCAACTGCTAAAACACGTTGCTGCCACGAAAAAGCTTGCTCAGGCACAAACCACCCTTGCCGCTGCCACGGGAGATGGAATGGCAGGTATCTATTATCGTGGAAAAACTCATGATACCAACGAGATGAAGGATGATGTAAAAGACGCAGAAAAACTTGTACAAGAGACAAGCGGAAAAATGTCGGCTGCTGTTGAAGAAATGGTTACTAAAGACTTAATAAGAGGTATGTCTAAATTTTTATCGACATCGGATGCTATGGCAACTAGACTAGAGCAGTTAGGAAAAGAAGGTAAGCCCGTTGCAGATGCTTTGAACGCGGTTAAAGCGTCCCAAGCAGGAGTGAATGACGTTCTTCAGAAGATGCTCGCAGGAAAAATGACACCACAAGAAGCCGCTACTCAAATGACAGCACTAGCTACTAGTGCGACTGCGAGTGTTCAGGCTTTTGAAAATTTCAATGACATAGTAAACAAAGCAAAAGATTTAGTAGGAGATATAACTTCTACGTGGGGATTGTACGGAAAAGAAATTGACAATGTAGCTGAAGCCGTTATTAATGTTGAAAAAATACTAAATGATGGTAAAGGTAGTGCCGCTTCAAAAGAAAAAGCCAATGCAATATTAAAAGCATATGGAATAGATGAAGGAGGCGATGCAGTAGGCAAGCTAAAAGCGTTAGAGGCTCAACTTAAAAAGATAAATGATGCCAATAAAAGATACGGTCAAGAGCAGAGAGTTTTGGACTACGATATGGCCGCAGGAGCTATATCACAGCTTGAACTAAACAAGACAGCCCTTGATTTAACAGATAGAAGGTTACAGACTGTAGAAGACGAAATTCGTTTGGCGATACCTGGTTCTCAAAAAATGAATGAACTACAGGAGAAGCGTAATCAGCTTCTAATACAAGAAGTTGATCTTATAAAGAAAAAGTATGATCTTTTATCTGGAGATGCAGAATCTTCTGGAATGGGTAAAGCCGCAAGTGCCGCCATTGCAGGTCAAGCTAGTATTACAAATGCCAGCACTAAAGAGGAGGCAGACGGAGCAAGAGCACAGGTTGCAAAAGACACTTTATCAGGAGTAGCGAGCGATTTGGCAGCTATGGGGCCTGAAGGCGCTCTTATGTCTTCAGCCATTCAAGGCGCTTTAGATATGGAATCAGCCTTCTCAACTGCATTTGCAGTTATAAATGATGATTCTGCGGATATGTCCACAAAAGTACAGGCAGGTCTCGGAGCAATAGGTGCAACTATATCTGCTCTAGGGGCGATGTCCAAAGCAGCAAGCGATCAAAAAATAGCAGGTATAGATAATGAGATTGCGGCAGAAAAAGCAAGAGACGGTAAGTCTGCAGGAAGTGTAGCAAAACTAGCCGCTCTTGAGAAGAAGAAAGAACAAGCTAAACGAAAAGCTTTTGAGATGGATAAGAAAATGAAAATGGCTCAAACAGTCATTTCTACCGCTCAAGGTGTAACAGCTATGTTAGGTGCCGCTCCTCCGCCCTTTAACTTCGCACTTGCAGGAATGGTAGCAGCTATGGGTGCTCAACAACTTTCTATGATTTCTGGAATGACTTTCCAAGGAGGCGCTTCAAGCGCTCCTGCAGCTCCTTCTCAGATAGCAGTAGGCTCACGCAATGCTTCAGTAGATCTGGCTAAAGGTCAGAACGCAGGCGGAGAACTTGCGTATGCACGAGGAGAGCAAGGTATAGGTTCAGGAATGACAGACTTCAAACCTACTAGTGCATTCGCAGGATATAAGCACCGAGCCGGTGGTGGTTACGTTGTAGGAGAGCAGGGACCAGAGTTGTTCATGCCAGACACACCGGGACAAATTATTCCTTCAGGTCAAGGTACCGGAGGACAAACAAACGTAAACTTCTCAATCAATGCAGTAGACTCTGCGGGTGTAGAAGACTTACTAATGAATCAACGAGGAAACATAATCGGAATGATACGAGAGGCCGCTAACGAACATGGAGAGTTCTTCCTAGAAAGCGTACAGGATAAATCATACTAATGGCTACATTTACTGAATTTACAAATATTTTACCAGATCCTAACAATGCTATTGGAGAGTCGGGGCAGGCTGGAGGAACAGCAGGCCCCGGATATTCTTCTGTTAAACTAGCGTCTGAGCATAAAATGATGAATACTAGAACTAACTCTGGTAGGCTTATTAGTAGAGAAGTATCGGGTCACAAGTGGAATATATCTATTTCATATAACCCTATGACTCGAGACGAATTCGAGCCTATTTATAGTTTTTTGCTTCAAAAACGTGGATCGCTTACTCCTTTCTTCGTTTCTTTACCTCAATACAAAGCACCTCGCGATACAACTTTCGCTACGTTTGTAGCAAGTAATACATTTACGATGGCAGCCGCAGGAGCCGCAGGAGCCACAAACATTCTGATTACTCATGCGAGCTACGATAAAGACACAAAGGGTAAAGCAAAGCCAGGAGATATGTTTACAATTACAGACAGTTCGGACTCTAACCACAAAAAAATGTATCAGGTTACTCGTGTTGAGCATGATGCTGACTATCTATCTGGTAGCACTGCACCAAGTGCTAGCCAGCTCCGAGTGCATTTTACTCCTGCACTTCAAAGAGCAGTAGCCACAGGCTCCGGTTCAGAGGTAGAGTTTAACGATCCAAAGTTCCGTGTAATTCTAAAAAATGACGTACAGGAATATGATTTAAATACACAGAATCTATACAGCTTTTCTCTAAAGCTAGATGAGGCCCAACCCTAATGACAATCCGAACACTTAACAGTACCCTTAAAAATTCTTTGATGAACTATGACCCTTTTGTTGTAGCGCATCTTATCAAGTTTGAAAAGCCTCAAAGTGTGGTTCAGTATGGAGGCAAGTTAAAAGGTTTAGCTACTGATTATACTTATATTACTGATGCTCAATACGATATTGAATATGATGATGGCACTACAACTACAGAAGGTGGCGCTATATCTGCTCAGCTATATCGTGCAAATAAAGTTACTAAGTTAGGCACTGTAAACGAGAGTATACAAGCAAAAGCGTCAAATATGACTCTGGTACTAGACTCTGCAAGTTTAGGAGCTAGTGCCACTACTAGTGCTACCTTTACCTCTTCTGTTATGGCAGGTACTGTTGATTTAGCCGCAGAAGGCTTTCAAGAAGGGGACAAAATACTTTTATCAGGTTCTGGTAACACGAATGATGGTACTTATGTTCGTATTGATAGTTTTCAAAATGAGGGTAAAAGTATTACTTTTACTCAGATTAGTGCTATCTCGGTAAACGGAACAGCACAGACATATACTGTTACACTGGCCGCAGAAGAACTAAATACCTTACTTACAGATAAATCATCTTCCTCTTATACTAGTTATATTAACCGAGAGGTTATTATTTACAAAGTACATATTAATCCTGCTACTCGCGCTATTATTGGTGCACCTTATCTTTACTTTAAAGGTATTACTAGCGGGGCTGCTATTAATGAGAAGTTAGATTCTTCAGAAATAACATGGACACTTTCAAGTCACTGGGGAGATTTCTTACGTGTTCAAGGTAGACTGACAGATGATGCAACTCATCGAGCTTTACGTTCTGATGGCTCTCCTGATATAGACTCTGTGGTTAAACCAGAATACGCAGGAGACTTAGGTTTTCTCCATGCCAACACAGCAATTAATCATATGGCTACTTATAACACGGTAGAAATAGAGTATAAACAAGTAGATATTAATGGAGGCTGGCCTGGAGGTAAAAGACTTCGAGAAGTAGAAGTTAATGTTCCTCGCCAAACCGATCTTCAGTTTAATATTCAATCAAAAATGTTACCTGTAGTATATGGTGTTCAGAAAATAGACTCTTTTCCTATCTTTGTAGACACAAATAAAAGTAACTCAGCGGAAGTTTATAGAGCAGATGCTCTTTGTGAAGGCCCAATAGCAGGTGTATTAGATATATACCTGGAAGACAATAGTACTATATGCCTAGATAAAGCAGACTTTGATACTAGGGATACTTCAGGGACAAATTTTAATGCAGATAGTGTTGAAATTATATGTTCTGGCAGAATGGACAGAGGAGATACTCTAGCACACTATACAGGCTCTACAGGGTCTGCCTTCAATTTTACTGGTACTTTCCTAAGTGACGCGGAGCAGTCTCGCGCCATGCAAGAGTATATAGAAACCTATCAAAATGTATCCTACTCTTCTAGTTCCACAGGTGCGGCTAACTCCTCTACAGGAGATGCTACAGGTATTCTTCACAGAGGAACTCACAGTATTACAAGCCCTTTGAACGCTTCTTTTACTTTTCATACTGGAAAAGAAAATCAAAAAGCAGACGATAAGTTAGTCTCGATGGCTCAGGGCAACCAGTTTAAAGTTCAAAATGACTATTATACAGGTAAAGCGCAGTACTGGTCACCTTCTCATAGAGTATTAGATACAGCGTATGTTGTAGGAAAATATACTATTGCAGAGGGAGAAACTACTCTACCTGAAATGAAATTTGTCGTTCGAGGCAGAGACCCTGAATGCTATAATTATGATTACAGCTATAAACAAGATTCAAGCCAGACGAATGCATCTGTCGGCACTTTCAGTTTGGGAGATACTGTAACTCTTAAAAAATCAAATGGTAATATGTCAGATGCGTCAGTAACAATTATTGACAAGTGGTCCACTTTTGATTCCGATGGTAATAGAGATCATAGATTTAGATTCTCTCCTGCGCCTAATTTAGGAACAACTACGGCCTTTTACATGCAAAAAAGCACTAGTAATTGGCATATGCAAACCTGGGATCATACAGAAAATGCCGACGATGTAGCAGCAAATTTATATCATTCTAGTTTTTCTGTGGCGGCAGGAACAAATCGAGGAAGAAAAGTTACTTTAACTTCTCCGAGCACAGCCTTTGAACATGCAGTTAATCACGCGGAAGCAATAATAGGTATTTATGATGCTGCAAATTCTGGGCTAGTAGCTTCTAGCTACTCTGATTTTTCCTATAATGCTAGTACTAATATTATAGACGATCTTACCCGACTAACTTCAGATCCGGGTATAGATAGAATCTATGTTAAAAATGCTATACAGTTAGATAGTGGAGCCAGTAGTACTAATGATTATTACAATGGTAATATTATTACTCTTACTGATAACTCGGGAGAAGCTCCTTATATCCAAGAAAGAAAGATTATAGACTACGATGGTGCCACCAGAGTTGCTATAGTTGACGCTGTTTGGGACTATAACTTTTTACCTTCCACAAGTATGACATATTCAGTAGGCTCCGTAGGAGATAGACGAGTAACAATTAACCCTGCAATGCAACTGTTAGACTATATGACTAACAAAAGGTATGGTAAGGGTTTGGATATTACTAATGATATAAGTATAGACGCGTGGACACAAGCAGCTAGAGAGTGTGATACTCGCTCAAATGTAACCGTAGCAGTACCTACAAGTGCTAGTGTTGTGGCGGGAGAAGTTTATAAGTACCCATCTTCAGGTGCTCTGCAGTTTATGGGAACTGTAGAAAGTGTAGCTACTTTAGGGGGCAAAAAACAAGTAGTATTTAAAGATGTTGTAGGTAAACTAGGCACTAAATGGAATTCTTGGCAGTCTTTTGCTAGTGGTCAGCTTTATTGGCACAACTCTACATTGTACGCGGGTACAGGTAGTGTTGTTGCAACAGCTCCTACTGGAAGTGGAATTACGCTATCTTTAGCAAAAGTTGGAGGGGGTAGTCTAGCTGTCGATTTAGCTAGTGCATCTGCTAATGGCAATCCTGTTGTGAAAAAGTATAGTACTCTTACTCTAGGTTATACAGATTCCGGATACTCCTTATATGATGGAGACGATGTTAAGTATTGGAGATACCTAGGTTGGGATGATAATTCTCAAAGAAACGTTACTCGTCACCAAATGAACCAAGTAATAGACACTAAGTTACCTCTATTTGATAACATCAATAAGATGTTAAACCAGTTTAACGGTATTTTAAGATATACAGCAGGCAAGTATGAGCTAGAAGTTAAAAGCAAGAAAGGAACTGTAGATACCGCAGAGCAGATATCAGCAGAAGACATAATAGGTACAATTAAACTTAGCGATAAAGGACTAAAAAACAGTAAAAACTATGTTAGTACTTCTATTATTGATCCTAATAACAAGTTTGAGGGAAGAAGTATTTCTTTCTTTAACTCTACATATCTTAAAGAAGATAAAGGCATTCAAAAGAAGGGTCAATTTAGTTTACCAGGCATAACAAACTACTTTAATGCTAGGTTTAATATTAAGCAGTATCTAGATGAATCCCGCTATGGTTTAACTGTACAATTTACAATGGCACCTAGAGGTCTTTTATTAGTTGCTGGTAGTATAATTGAATTTACATATCCTCGTTTTGGTTACACCTCCAAAGCATTTCGTATTACTAACCTTAACTTTAAAAAGGATGGTACAGTAGATGTAACAGCGGACGAGCACAATGATGATGCTTATGTTATCCAAGAAGGTGGAAACGGGTACGGCGTAATAGAAGAGCCAGGATCAGGACAAGCACCTGAACCTTTACCTATTCCTGCTCGTCCTACCAATCTACAAGCGACTCAAACAAATCAAGGAGAAGTAGTTCTTACTTGGACAAATACAAGTACATTTACAAGCGCTTCTCATGAAGTCGAAATTTATCGAGGAACTGTAAATAACTTTACACATTCTTCCGTAACAAAAATAGGTTCTTCAACTACAGATGTTTATAACGACCCTATAAGTACAGGCTCTGGACTAACAACTCGTTACTACTGGATACGTTATGTTGTTCGTATGCCTCAATTAAACCTAGCAGGCTCAGAGTTTAGAAATGTACCTTCTTTGTACTACCCAAATACAGATGATTCTGGTTTTACAAACGGAGAAGGTATTACAGGAGTAGGTTTAGCAGTAAATGCCGTACGAACTATCAAGCTAGATCCTGGCACAACTTCTTCTTTTGTGTATCAAAATGATGAAACAGGTATTGAATCAGGCTATGCTACAACTACTACTATTACAACTACCAAAACGAATGATGCAGGTACAGTTACTTATGTGTGGAAGTTAAATGATGTAGTTATAAGCGGAGCAACAAGCGCTAACTATACTTATACACCGCCCAATGCTTTTGGAGATATGCCTCAGAAAGTATCTGTGCATATGACAGACACTGTAGGTTCCGAGACCTTTACCGCTACTGACTTTATAATGTTTACAGCTACTAAGATTGTAGTAAATGGTACAATTGGAGCCAATGGCTTCACAGTCACAGCGAGTAATGGTACACATAATTTTTCTGCGAGCAGTACGGGTGCTATAAGTAGTGTATCAAGTTACTCTAGTACTTTTACAGTGCTTAAAGGAACTACTGCTTTAACTTACGATGCAAGTGGAAGCCCTGCTGCGAATACTTACAAACTTGGTTCGTTTACAAATATTTCTCCAGCTAACTCAGTGGTGCCTATAAATACGAACGGAACAGTCACTATATCGAGTAGTTCAGGTAATCTTTTATCTGGCACTAGTGTTACTCAAGCTATTTTTGATGTGCCTATTATAGAGAATGATTCAGGTTCTACAATTGCTATATTTAAAATGTCCATAACAAAAACTTTAGATGGTGGAAACGGCGATGCAGGTGTTAAAACAGCACTTGTTTACGCATATCAGAGATCTAGTAGTGCATTAACTAGCAACCCAGGAGCTGTTACGGTTAATCTAAACAATGGAACAATATCAACATCGACTTTAGCAAACAGTTGGAAAAAAGAAATACCTTCCGGAACTGACCCTATATATGTAGTTGCAGCTAGTGCGGCAGGTACAGGCAGTTCGGATAACATTGCAGCAAATGAGTGGTCCGCTCCTGTTGTTCTTTCTCAAAACGGTGACGACGGTTTAAATTCTGCAACTGTATTTATCTATAGAAAGACGAACTCTGCTTCAGAAAGCACCAAACCTATTGGAAACACTACTTATACTTTTAGTGGTGGAGGAGTTTCTTTCGCTAACGCTAATAATTGGAGCGCAACCATTCCTAGTGGTACAGAGACTTACTTATGGGCAAGAACAGCCACTGCCTCCAGTACTTCTGCTACAGACATCATTGCGGACTCAGAATGGTCAAACGCAGAACTGCTTTCTGTAGGGGGTGGAGACGGTGTTCGTGGTGGTGGTATCTTTACATTTGAAGAAAGTACTGATAGCAACATTAGTGCTACAACGGCTTCGAAGTTTGCAGGTACACTTGATGATACAGCAGCAATAGCAGTAGCAGCAGCAGTAATCGCAGCAGCTTCTGATAGTACTATTCGTCCTAATGACCGAATAACTGTAACTGACAACAGCGCAAATAAAGCAGGAACTCGAGTTTACACAGGTTCTGCGCAAACGGCCTCCGGAAGTGTTTCTACGGGGGACTTTAGCTCGCTTGTTGTAGAAACTTTTGATGGAAGTGTAATCGTTGATGGTACTTTAAGTGCAGATAAGCTAGCAGCAAATACTATTATAGGTAATAATATAAAAGTTGGTAGTAATTTAGAGCTAAATACTAGCGGAGCATTTTATACTAGTAATAAAACATCTTATACCGATAACGATGCTGGTTTCTTCTTAGGCTATACAGGAGGTGCACATAAGCTAAATCTTGGTGATGCAACTAACTATCTTAAATGGGACGGAACTAACCTAAATGTAGCCGGAACAATTGCAATGACAAGTAGTAGTACCATTGGCTCTGGGTCTACAACAATAGGTGATGTAAACACAGCCGCTTCTAATGCGGGCACAGCCGCTTCTAATGCTCAAGGTACTGCTAATAGTGCAAGCTCTGCCGCATCTGCAGCACAAACTACGGCTACCGCAGCGGCTAGTACTGCCGGAGGAGCTTCTTCGGGAAATAGTAGAGCCTTTATGAATAGTAACGGTTTAGTAGTTGTAGACGGTTCTGGAACTAAACGAGTAAAAATAGGAAACTTAGGTTCTTTATAATACCATGAAAAAAATAATTCTTGACATAATACCCCAATTTAGCTATAATTCTGTAATGGAGGAAATCAAATGAGTGCAGCCCGCTACAACCTAGTTATTGACCAAGGTTCCGACTTTGCCATTAACTTTACAGTCAAAGAAGATGGATCAGCTAAAAATCTGACAGGCTACTCTGCGCGTGCTCAAATGAGAACATCAAAGACAGCCTCTTCAGTAGCCGCTACTTTTACGTGCACTATTAGTACTCCTACTAATGGAACAGTTACAATGTCTTTACCAAATGCAACCAGTTCAGCATTGACTGCAGGAACTTATGTCTATGATTTAGAAATTTTTACTGCTAACAATGCTATTGTAACGAGACTTTTACAAGGATCGGTAGATCTTACTCAAGAGGTTACTCGATAATGGCAATTACTATTACAGCAACGCCTATACAGAATGGTATCGAAGTAACAGGAGCTACTACAACTATTTCGGCGTCAGGCATATCTATAGGCAATACAAGTGCAGGAAGTATGGGCATCACTAGCGTGTCGGGTCTGTCCGCAACAAATGTACAAGACGCACTAGAAGAAATAGCAGGGAATACCTTTCAACAAGACGGGCAGCCATCAGGTTCTCAAGTCAATGAGGGAGATACTTGGTATGACACGGACGACAATCAATATAAAATATATCGCGAAACAAGCAGCGGAGTATTTCAGTGGGTACCTATAATTGTAGGTTCAGCTGAGGATGACTCAGACACTCTTGACGCAGGAGCCTTTTAAGGCTAACCCCGGAGACCCTAAATGGCTCAAACAATTCAAATCAAACGCAGTACGTCTACCGCAACTCCTTCAAGCCTTGTCGCAGGTGAACTTGCGTATTCAGGCAAGTCAGATAGTAATAAGTTATTTATAGGCCACCCCGATGGTTCAACAGGACCTGTTGTTATTGGCGGTGTGTACTACACTGGAATTATTGATGGTGCAACTAACGCAAATACTGCAAGCAAACTTGTAAAACGAGACGGCTCAGGAAACTTCAGTGCTGGTACAATTACAGCTACTTTAACAGGTGATGTAACTGGTGATGTTACTGGTAACGCAGATACTGCCACAGCTCTTGCTTCAGGCAGAACGATTGCAATCACAGGGGACTTAACGTATACTTCTCCTAGCTTTACAGGTGCTGGTGATGTTACCGCAGCAGGTACTCTTGCAACAGTAAACTCAAACGTAGGGCAAGCAGGTTCGGCTACAGCAGTACCAGTTATTACAGTCAATGCAAAAGGTCTTGTTACTGCAGTGTCTACTGCCTCAATATCAACTTCTTATAACTTAGCAGCGGATTCAGGTACTACTAATGCGGTAGCGGGCGGCGAAACTTTAACTATTGCTGGAGGCACTGGTGTAGATACTGTTGTAAGCGGTAATACTGTTACAGCAAGTATTGGTCAGGCAGTAGGAACTTCTGATGCTGTAAGTTTCGGAAATATTACAACTAGTGGATACCTGAGAGGCCCTGCCACTTTCACTATTGATCCAGCGACACACGCTGACAATACGGGAACTGTAGTTATCGCTGGTAATCTAACAGTTAATGGTACTCAAACTACTGTTAATTCTAATACTGTTAATATTGGCGATGCCATTATGACATTGAACAGTGATGAAGCTGGTACACCTTCAGCAAATGCTGGTATTGAAGTTGAACGTGGTACCGCAACAAACGTATCTCTTCTTTGGAATGAAGGCAGTGATTATTTCCAAATAAATGACGGTTCTACCACTTCCAAGATATTAACAGCAGGTAACTTTGCCTCGTCCTTCACAGGAACACTAGACGGCGGAACATTCTAAAATAAATTTTAATCTCTAGCGTATATACGCAAGTTATAGGAGAGCCACATGGCACAAACGATCAAATTAAAGCGCTCGTCTTCGGCGGGCTCTATTCCTACTCATTCACAACTAGAGTTAGGCGAAGTTGCTATCAATACTGCGGACGGTCGTATGTATATGAAAGACGGAGCTAATGCCATTGTCTGGGTAAATAAAACTTCTGAAATTACAGGAACCACTCCGCAAGCATCGGACGGAACAAATAAGCCCGTAGGGTATGTTTGGTATGTAGTCTAGAATGACTATTAAGGTCTGGAACGGTTCCGCAGTACAAGAACCTGAGCAAATAGTAGTTAAAGCTGCAGCGGGAACGTTGCGGTTTGTAAACTATGTCGTACAGAAAGTTACGGATGGAAGTCTTAACACTGTATGGAATGCTATCTATAATACAAGCCGGACTACCGATACTTCTAGAAGCTCTACTACTACCTTTACTACCACCTATAATACAAGTGTTAGCACCAATGTTAGCACAACCACAGGCTTTGACACAATTAGGGGAACAACGAGAAGTACTGCGAGTACTTACACTACTTCTTTTGATACTTCTGCTGTCACTTCAAAGTCTACCACTACAGCCTATAGCACTACTTTCGGTACAACTGCAAGCACAACCACTACTTATGTTAGTAACTTCGATACAACTCGAGGTACTACAGTAAGTACCACTACCTCTTTCAATACTACTTTTGCTACATCGAAAGATACTACTACGGCATTTACCACTACCTTTGATACTGCTACTAGTGTGGCTACTACTACTGCATTTACTACAACGTATGAAACAACTCGTGCCACTGCAGTAGATACGACTACTACGTTTACAACTACTTTTGCTACCAGTGCAACTACTAATACTGTATTTACTACTACGTTTAATACTACGACTACGAAGTCTACGACTACTGCGTATACTACGACTTTCAATACGAGTACAACTACTCTGCGAAATACTACTACAACGTACACTACTAACTTTAACACTACAAAAAGTACTGTTACTACTTTCAATACAGAATTTGCTACAGGCACTAGCAGGGCCACTACTACAACGTATACTACTACGTTTAATACAACCCGATCCACTACTATAGATACTACAACTGCTTATACTACAACTTTCAATACTAGCAGATCTACAACTATAGATACTACCACTACGTTTAATACTACGACGACTCGTAGTACTACGACTACGTATACGACTAATTTTAATACTTCAAGAGGTACTTCTAAGTCTACTACTGTAAACACTACTACGACTTTTGATACTTCTCGAAGCACTTCTAAATCTACAACTACTGTATTCAATACTCAGACTTCAAGAGGTACAGATAGAGCAACCACTACGACCTTTAATACTTCTCGAAGCACAAGCAGGGGTACCAGCAGAGCTACTACTACAACTTTTCTCACAGGAACTAGCCGCAGTACTACTACAGCTTTTGTAACTGCTACAAGCAGAAGCACAAACAGGGCAACCACTTCCGTTTATGACACAAGCAGAGGTACTTCTAAAGTTACGTCTAAGTCTACGACTACTGCTTTTGCTACTGGAACGAGTAGAACTACCACAAGTGTTTACAATACTTCAAGAGGAACAAGCAGAGGTACTAGTCGCGGAACAACTACTGTTTTTGGAACAGGTACAAGCCGAGGAACAACAACAGCGTTCAACACTACAACTACCTTTACTACTACTCGCGCATCAAATACGGTATACGCTACAAGTAGAACTACAGGTACTTCGCGAGGGACTACTACTGCTTTTGCAACTGCTACAAGCAGGTCTACTACAACCGCTTTTAACACTACCACTACTTTTGCCACAAGCAGAAGCTCCACTACAGTTTATACTACTAGTACAGCATTTTTGACCTCTAAGTCTACGACTACCTCATTTAGTACTACGACTACCTTTACTACTTCGAGAACGTCCAGCACAGTATTTACTACAACTACTAGTAGATCTACTAGTACTAGCAGAACTACTACTTTTGGTACTACTACGAGTAGAAATACAGGAGAGTCGAGATCTACTACAACCAGTTTTAATACTAGTAGAGGTACAACTTTTGGTACTACGACGACTTTTGGTACAACAACGAGCAGAAGTACAGGAGAATCTAGAGGGACTACTACAAGTAGAACTACTAATACAAGTCGTACTACTACATTTACTACAACAAGTGCTTTTGGTACTACCACTAGTTATACTACAACTACTTCGTTTAATACTACGACTACTTTTGGTACTACTACCGCTTATGTGGCAAATACTTCTAGAACTACTAATACTTCAAGAGGTACGTCTCGTGGTACGTCTCGTGGTACGTCTCGTGGTACGTCTCGTGGTACAAGCAAAAGCACTACAACTGCTTTTGTCAGGCAGACTGCTTTTAACTCACTTGTAAGCCGAACTACGACTTACAATACAAGCCGTACTACTACTTACCGAACATATTACTACTCTCGAAGTCATACAAGTAGAATTACCAGCAGGACTACTACTTTTGCCACTAGCAGGACTACTACTTTCTTCCAAGACGTACGACACAATACTGCTGTAAGTCAAAGTACGACTACTTCCTACACTACTTCGTACAGTACTGCATTTACTACTTCGTATACTACTTCATATAGTACTGTCTTTGGTACTGCTACTACTTTTGGAACAGCAAAAAGTCAAAGTACCGCCACAAGTAGAGCAACTGGTACTAGTAGAGGAACAGGAGAATCTAGGGGAACTACTACAAGTAGAGGCACAGCCACAAGTCGTACAACTACTTTTGGTACTAGTACTGCTTTTGGCACTACTACTGCTTACACTACAACTACTAGTTTTGGTACAGCAACAAGCAGAGGCACTACTACAAGTCGTACTACTACGTTTGGAACTAATAGAAGCACTACAACTTCTTATACCACCAGTACTGCATTTGTAACGGCTACGAGCAGGACTACTACTTTTGGGACTACAACTGCTTTTGGCACCGCCACAAGCAGAAACACTACTACTACCTATAATACAAATAGATCAACAGGTACGAGTAGAGGTACGACTACTACTTATACTACAAGTAGAGGTACAACTGAATCAAGAAGTACTACTACTACTTTTGCCACAAATAGAGCGACAGGTACAAGCAGATCTACTAGCTCTGTATTCAATACAGGTACTAGTAGAAGTACTACCACTGCTTTTGGTACTACCACTACTTTTGCCACAAATAAAAGTACCACGACTACTTTTAATACAAACAGAGCAACAGGTACAAGCAGAGGTACAACTACCGCATTTACAACTGCTACTAGCAGAAGTACGACTACTGCATATACTACGGCATTTACTACTACATTTGCTACAAGTAAAAGCACGACTACTTCGTTTAATACTACAACTACTCGTAGTACGACGACTACGTATACTACTGCCTTTTCTACTGTATTTAATACTTCTTTGAGTACTACCACTACATTTACAACTACTTTTGGTACTACAACTACTAGGGCTACAACGACTGCGTTTAATACTAATACTACGCTTTCTACGACTACCGCATTTACTACTACGTTTACTACTACTTTTGCAACGAGTAAAAGTACAACTACTGCGTTCACTACTACTTTTGCTACTGCAACAAGTAAGAGTACTACTACAACTTTTAATACTACTTTTGCAACAAGTAGAAGCACGGGCTGTGTATACACCACTGCGTATACTACTACGTTTGGTACAAGTAATATAACATCAAAAGCAACCACCACAGCATTTGTTACTGCTACTAATAGAACAACGACTAGTACTTATACTACTACATTTGGAACAAGTAGAGGCACTTCAAGAACCACCACTAGTACATATAATACTATATTTAATACTAGTAATGTAACCGATAAATCAACTACTACGGCGTTTAATACTACTACGTCTCGTTCTACTACGAAAGACACTACTACTACGTTTATAACTAGCAGAACTACTACAAATGAAACTGGTTGCACTTATACTACTACTTTCGCAACAAGTAGAGGCACTACAAAATCTACTACTACGGCATTCTCAACCGCAACATCTAGAGTAACTAATTTTGATACAACTACTGTATTCGATAGTTCTAGAAGCACTTCGAGAAGCACTAGTAGCCAATACACTACTGTATTTAATACGAATAAAGGCACGAGCAGGTCTACTACTTCTGTATTTAATACAGCCACTAGTAGAGGAACAGACCATCAGACAAGTACCGTATATGATACAACAGGAGGAACTTCAAGAGTTACTTCGAGTGCTTTTGCTACCGTATTTAATACTACTGTAACGACTGCCAAAAGCACGACTACAGCATTTGATACCTCTAGAGCTACTTCCAGGAGTACTACCAGTGCCTATACTACTACGTTTGCTACTTCTAAGAGCACGCAAGTTACTACAACCACTGCGTTTTCTACAATTTATAATACTACCCGTAGTACAACTACTACGCGTACAACTACTTTTGAGACTAGCAAAGCGACCTCAAGAGCTACCACTACCACGTTTGGAACAAATACAGTTGTATACGAACGTGTCACAAGTACAGGAGTTGAAACCGAGGTTTCATCTTCTTCTGCACACAACTCACGATATTGGGATGGATCACAATGGACGGAATAAACCTCAAAGACTTAAATCACAAATTAGAAACAACTTTAGAAATCGTTATGGAGCACTTCGTAGAAATGGAAGAGCGCATGGAAGATTTAGAACTTCAACTAGAGGAACTAGAAAATGGGTCTAACAAGACTAGCGGATAATGATGAGCTAGGAAACAAAGCAGCGCACTTCTTTAAATCTGGCAATATAATGCGTACAGATGAAAATAATGAAGTTACAAAACTAACAGACTTATTACCTGCTTACGGCAACTGGCATACACCTTTAGAGTATGATATATGGTATGATATAGCGGAAGAGGTAATCACTGGCTATACATACACAGACGTATTTTCTAAGTGTCTAATGCTCCGCGTGGCTTCTTGGGAGAAAGCTTGTCGAACAATGAGGCTAGCAGCAAGGGAGCCGGTAACAGAAGAAGGCTTAGCTATTTTTAACGAATTACGTGATAATAGTCACGATAAATATAAACTTAGCAAAAGAAAACAGAAGAAGCATAAATTTGTTATTTTTCTTCCCGGCACTAATATACTAGATAAGGTGTTAGACTACGACAAGACTAAAAGAGCTGTGGCTCAAGGAGCTGTGCTCAAGTGTCACCCTTTGACAGCGCCAGGAATGGTAGCGTACCTCAAGTCGGAGTTCGGTAGAGAAAATGTACTAGCTAAAAAGTTATCGGGGCACCGTCTTTTAGATGAAGCAGACATCGTAGGATGTTGTACTAATTCAGAAATGGGACTAATTGCTCTTGCCAAAGGCAAAACAGTTTATACTTTTGATTTAAATGACAAGCTACAAACCACGTACTGTGCTATTTATAAGGCAGTCTGGGGCAAGGACGATATGCCTAGCACAGAAAGATTTATAAGACTACTTTCAGCTAAGTATTCTGGTATTATACCTTACTTTATAGACAACCCTAAAGAAAGAATCGACTACTATTTTAATTTTTGGAAAGCATACCCCCATGAAATACCTCGTCCTAGAAAATAACTATACTGCCCTTACTGTAAACTCTATCGAACAAAACATGCCAGATGCAGAGTATAAGGTCGTTCCTATAGAAGGCGGAAAAATTCCTACGGCTTTAAAACACTGTACGGAACCAACTATGGTTGTTATGGGAGGTATAGTTTTAAATATTAAAGAAGGAGATCTGCCTTCCGCAGAAAAACTAAAAAAGCATCATTTAGCAATGAGCAGAGAAGCTGTTTTTGCAGACCACCCTAAATGGAAAAAGAATTATATTCTGCTAAAAAGTAAACTTCACGAAGGCGTTGTGGATATGTCTATTTTTATTATTAACCCTGCGAAATGGAGGACTGTACCTAAGGATGATTCAAATTTTATACTTGGAAAGAAAATAATGTATATGCCAAGATACATGAATCACAGAGACGATCCAACTTTAGGAACTTGTATGGGAGGCTACGATGTATTAAACTACGGGTCTTTGGGAGAGGATGCTTCTGTTTACAACTATCTTACACATTTGTATTCTGGAGAGGCTAATGTAAGGGACACTTTTGGATGTTGCTTTGACAAGCTATTACCTTTTACAGAAGGTCTTGAAGACAATGAAAAGAAAATAGTTGAAAGACTAGGGAATCTTACTAAGGTAAGGGTAGGAAAGTTAAGACAGATGTTCGTAGACAGAAAAAAAGCCCCTGATTAAAGGGGCTTTCTTCGTTATGGGTGAGTAGGAAATCCTATTTGTTTCTCTAGCATTCCTGCTATATTTTCTACTTGCTCTTCAGTTACCCAGCTAACTCCTAGGTTAAACTGTATAACTCCAGGTTTAGTACCTGCTTTAGTACACATATTTTCAAAAGCTAATGTATATTTGCATACCGCTTCTGGAAACTCATCTACAAGATTAACTTCGTCTATATTAACTCTTATATCTGTTATGCCGTCTCTATGAAAAGCCTGTATCTCAGGGCAATCTTCGTTAATATATAATGCATCAGTTTTTGCCGTTGCTCTACTAAACTCAGAATTACCAAAGTTAGGGAAAGATAACGAAATATCTGGAAACCAGATGTTACTACCAAAACTTTCTACTCTATCATTTTGTTCCACGTTATTTCTGGCAATATCGTCAAGCATACCTAAGTAGCTTAACTCACTACCAAAACGAGGGTCTTGTTCTTGTTGTTCACTCATTTTTATATTCCTTATACGATCTCACAAGCACCGCCAACACAGGCGAGTTCTTGAGATCCAGTTGTGTTATCTTCTTTCTCAAACTGAGCTAAATCTTCCCAGTTTACATTTTGTGGCATAGCCGCCACAAGCTTTTGGTACTCT